>SDBV01000121.1_pt1 | contig 92361 bp, 83 predicted proteins | sample 2277081 | NCBI WGS metagenome assembly SDBV01 (sample SAMN10402039, study PRJNA504765) | marine sediment metagenome | isolation source: marine sediment core GS10_PC15, 223 cmbsf | place: Arctic Ocean: Southern Knipovich Ridge | collected 2010
GGATGCGTTGCACAGCGGCGCGGGGCACTGGGCGTTCGTGAACACCACCGACCGCTCAGCCAACCGCGACAGGTTCGGCGTGATCGCGTTGGGATGCCCGCCGAGCGGCTCGATCCAGTCGTTCAGGTCGTCCACGGCCAGGAACAGCACGTTAGGCCGTCGCTTATCGACGCTGCCCCACAGCATTCTCGGCCAAGTCAATGATGCGGCGCCCAGAGCTGCCATCTTCAGAAAACCACGTCGGTCAATCTGCCCAGGCATGCCCATCTCCTCAGCCGACATTTCATTTCCCAGATGAATCCGCGCCCACGACCACCGTAGGCCTTTGCGATGATTCTACGACGGCCCGGGAGATGAACAAGCGTTTTCCCGACTCCCCTAAGAGGCGGTCTAGCTGCCACCGGACTGTGATCGTACCTGAAACGCCCTTCAGCCGAGCATGTGGGGTGCGCTGGTTGGCCAGGGAAGCCAAATTAGGAAGGCTCAGCCTACAACGGTCACTTCGGATGCACGTGCTACCATCCGTTGTTCTGCTTCAACCAGTTCGGGAACCTGGAGCGCGCGCTGCTGCGCAAAGGCAAGGTATCCAGCGCCGGCGTGGGGCCAAGAAACTGCAACATCGTGGTAGGCGCAGGGGGGGAGCAGTATAATGCGCGGCGAATCGGCCGGCGGTGTAGCCGGGCAAGCCCATCCGGCAAATCCCGAGTTCACCCGGGCGGTCCGACCAGCGACCCTCAGGTGAATCCGGCAGAACAACGGAAAGGTAAGCCATGAATCCGATCAAACTCATTCGTCAGTTCGGGAAGGTTCTGCGCGGAGGCGCCACCTTCAGGGACATGTTTCTTGGGATTCTGCTGGGCTTCGGGATTGGGATGGTGCCCGGTGTTAACCTGACGTTGGTCATCCTGGTGCTCTTGCTGCTATTCCTGAACACCAATGGCGTGCTGGCGATGCTGTCGATAGTCCTTGGAAAGGCCCTGGCGCTGTTGCTCGCGCCGATCACGTTCAGGATCGGCTATTTGCTGATTCATCAACTGGGACTTGTAGGTGTTGTCCGGACGGCTGCCAACACACCCGTCATTGCGCTGCTGGACCTGCACGTGTACTGCTTGATAGGCGCGATCCCGGTCATAGTGATCATCGGCGGCGTGTTGGGGTGGCTCGCTGCCAGGGCGGTCGTCAAGACCCGAGCCCGAATGGCCACCGCCGCGACCGGCAGCGAGAAGCTCCAGCGCGCCGGGCAGAACAAGTTCGCCAAGTTCGCGATGCGGATAGTCTTCGGCAAGCAGAAAGAAATGTTCGCCGAGATGGCGGATACGAAAACTCCACTTCTGCGCAAGGGCCGTGCCATTGCCGCGCTGGTTGTTGTGGTTCTGCTGGTAGTTCTGCAATGGGTCTTCCTGGATACTCTTGTAGCGGCGGGACTGGAGAAGTCCATCGCGTCCGCTAACGGCGCGGAGGTCAACATCGCCAGTGCGGACCTGTCACTCGTCAGTGGCCGCCTGGTCATTGAAGGTCTGCAAGTTACGGACGCCGCCAGACCCACACACAATAAAGCCCAGGCCGAACGCCTTGTTGTTGATGTCAGCATTGGCGACCTGCTGAGAAGGCGACTTGTGGTGGACCTTATCGAGTGCCAGGTCCTCAAAACCGATATGCAGCGCAGCTCGCCTGGCGAGGTCTATGGCGAGCCCGAAGCCAAAGAGCCGCCAACGATAGATTTATTGGCGGGCAGACTCGGTAAAAGCGCGGAGTATTACTCCGAGATTAAGAAGTTCAATGAGCGTCTTAAGAAGCTGCGCGAGTACCTGAAGTCGGACGATCCGGCAGGGCAAAGCGCCGCGGAACCGGACCTACAGGCCATCGCCGAACGCGCCGCGGCCGAAGGCTACCTGAACCTCTCGGCGAAGGACTACCTCGCCAAGAACCCAACCTGGATGATCCGCCGGCTGGAGGTAACCCAGGTGCAGCTGCGCCCGGACTTCCCGACGTTCATCGTTGAGGGCGAGAACCTATCGAGCCATCCGTCGCTTCTTCAAGAGAAGGCTAAGCTCACGGCCCGCCCGGATGAAAAGGCATTGAAAGCCTTCCTCGCCAAGTCGCTGGGAGAAAAGGGCGGGTTGCTCGCCGACCTGCTTGGTGGTAAGGAGCAGGGCCAGGAGGAATCTGCCGCCGAAGACGAACCGCAGGAGCTTGAGAAGGCAAAGAGCCTGCTGAAGGGCTTGTTCGACAAGTAGCCGTTTGCTGTATGGCACCTGTCCGCCGAAGCCTCGGCTTCTCTGGGAAATCGCGATTATATGTACGGCTGCGCCCGCTTGCAATTTCGCGAACGACCAAACACAATGTGTCAGACATCGCAATAGGCGTAGTGATTCTTGGGGAAAGGACCAGGCACTCATCATGCGAAAGAAACGGCATAAGTTTAAGATCGTGCTTATGGCGCTCCTGCCGGTTCTCATATTGGGAACCTGGGATATTTGCGTGCTCATACAGGCCCACGTCAGTTCCAGGATTACGATATCGCGCGAAACCACGCATATTCTGGAGCCGTTAAACGAGGACGGGACAGTCAATTATCTCGCCGCGATTGACGCTCAATGTCGTGAAGGAATCACCCGGCAGAACAACGCGGCCGTGCCGATTATCCAGGCCCTGGGATCTGACTGGTTGCCCGAAGAATCCCGCCAACGCATTGTCGAACTGTTAGATATTGAGCTGCCGCAAGCGCAGGGGGCATACTTCGTGACGCTGAATGAGTATGAGAAGGCCCACGCGCCCGTCTCGCAGCCGGCGACCTGCGAAGCTGAGCAGGAGAAATCCGAGGCCGAGAGGCAACTAAAAGAAGCCTTGCGAGGGCCTTGGTCGGCCGATGACTTCCCGATCATCGCAGGATGGGTTGAGGCAAATGAATCGCAACTGGAGCTTATCGGCGCCGCCTCGAAGCGAACGCGATATTACGTGCCATTGGTGCCCATCTCGGATCCCCCGTCCGTTATGGACGACCTCGCTCGGGATCTTGGACGCTTACAGCAAGTTGCAAAAGCCTTGGCTGCCAGGGCGATGAGGAAGCTGGATTCCGGCGATCTCGACGGCGCGTGGGATGATCTTATGGCGACACACCGGCTCGCCCGGTTGATCAGTCAGACACCTTTTCTGATAGATCGGCTGGTCGGGGTGGCTATCGAGGGGCTAGCGTGTTTCAACGATGCAGCGTTGGCTGAGGCCAAGGCCATTTCGTCCGCCAAGGCCCTGGAATACCTCGCCGAACTGCAAGCCTTACCGCCTCTTCCGGGCATAGCTGATACGTTGACCAGAGGCGAAAGGTTTTTTCAGCTGGACGTGACGATGGGAGTGTGGCGCGCCGCAGCGGAAAAGGGGGGCGCAACAGATCTGCGGAAACTGCCGTTCGGGGCTAGGGTCGAGCTTGCCACGGTCAATTTTGACGATCTGCTCCGCAGGCAAAACCGTTACTTGGATGACCTCGTTTCGATGTGTAAAGAACAAGACTTCCGCAAGAGGAATGCGGCGCTGGCGGAGCTTTACGAGGAAGCCCAGGGGCTCGAGGAAGAGGGGCGGAGGCGATTTAAGGGCTGGAGCTTCTTCGCTACATATGCGAAAGCCTTTACAATGGGGGTTAGGAACCTACGCAAAGCGAGAACAGAGGCAATCGGAGACATATTAATAGGAATCTGCACACCCAATCTTTCCCTGGCGTCGGCGCTTTGTGACCGCGCGGCGATGCAGCGGGACGTGGCGGAGGTCTCGTTGGCGCTAGCTGCGTACAAGGCCGACCACGGCGTATACCCCGAGACGCTCGAAGCACTTACCGGTAACTACCTTCAGACAGTGCCGAAGGATCTTTTCGCCGATGGGCCTCTAAGGTACCACAGGGACGGGCAGGGGTATCTCCTCTACAGCGTCGGGATCAATATGGAAGACGACGGAGGCGTGTGGGATCGAAAGGCCGGTAAGGATGACCTCGCTCCCAGACACCTGTAATGGGCAGTGGCGGACCTGCGTGAAGCCTCAGCCATTAGCGTCCAAAAGCTCGCCTTCGGGCGGCCGGGGGAATCGCTTGACGGTCCCCGAAACCCCAGTAGAATCATCGCAAAGGCCCACGGTGGTCGCGGGCCGCAGTTCATCCGGCAAATCCCGATTAGGAACGCATCGTGGACGAGATCATCAGGGCTGCCGTCGTCGGCTGCGGGATGTTCGCCACCAAGCACCTCGCTTCGTACAAGAAGAACCCGCGCGTTGAGCTTGCTGCGGTGGCGGACTCGGACATCGCCCGGGCGGAAGCGGCAGCGGCCGAATACGAAGCCAAGCCCTATCCGAGTGTCGCCGATCTGCTGGCCGGCGAGCAAATCGATGTCGCCAGCGTGACCGTTCCCGTTTACCGCCACGCTGAGGTGGCCCAGCAGCTGCTGGAGGCCGGCGTGCACGTGCTGTGCGAAAAACCGCTGACGGCGACGGCCAACGAGGCGCGGCCGCTGGTGGAGCTGGCCGAGGAAAAGGGGCGAGTGCTTACCGTCGGATACGCGTTCCGCTTCACCGACATGTTCGCCACAGCCAAGCGGTGGCTTGAGGCGGGACGGATCGGCAAGATCATGATGGCGCGGCTGCACTTCGCTCACATACTGAACAAGTCCGGCCGACAGTGGTACGGCCAGATGGGCCGCGGCGGCGGCATCGTCCGCGAGAGCTCGACGCATTCGATCGATTTATTCCGCTGGCTGGTGGGGGATGTCGCGGCGGTCTGCGGACAGGCCTGCACGTTTGGCGAGCAGATGACGGACGCCGAGGACAGCGCCACGTACCTGCTGAGGTCGACGGACGGGGCTCTCGGCGTCATCGACGTCAGTTGGGCGACGCCGGTTTCACAAAACCGCGTGGAGATATATGGAGCGAACGGCTCGATTGTGGTGGAAATCGATCAGCGTAAGGCTACCTGTCGCACGACCGACGGCGGGGAGGAGGTCTTCAGCGGCGAGCCGGCCATGGCGGCCGACAGAGTCTACTGTGAGATTGATTTGCTAGTCGATGTCATCACAGGCCAAGCCGAGCCGCTCGTAACGGCCGTCGACGGCTTGCGGGCAGTGGAAGTAGCCGAAGCCGTGATGAAATCGATCAAGACGAAACGCTGGGTGCAGTTGTAGCGACAGGTAGAACGTTGGCACCGGCTTAAAAGGACAAGCGATCATGAAAAACCTCTTTGAAATTCGTCTGATGGCCTACAAGAAGCATCGGGAACGGGCGTGGGACCACATCCGCAGCCTGGGCGTCAGCCATATCGGCCTGATCACCACGGATGTTGACACGCCGCAGTCAATGTCGGCGATGCTGAAGCATCTTGACGACAGCGGCCTGAAAGTTGCCACCGTGCTGTCTCGGTGCGACCCGGGCGTTGCGGACAATATCCGCACCCACTTTGGGATCTGCCAGGAGCTGGGAGCCGGCGTTGTTTGCTATGCGCCGCCCGATACTTCCGCGCTGGAGCGGGAGGAGGTCTATGACCGGCTGCGACGGGTCGGCGACATCGCCGCCGAGATGGGTCTGATTGTTTCACTGGAGACGCATCCGGAACTCGGCACCAACGGCGACATCGGACGCAAGACCATGCTGGGAGTCGACCATCCCAACGTCCGGTTTAACTTTGACCCGGCGAACCTCTACCATTTTAACGAAGACATCGATCCGCTCGACGAGCTGGCCAAGGTGGCGGAATTCGTCGCCTCGGTACACCTGAAGGACAGCGACGGGACATACGAACGCTCGTCGCCCTCTCCCCCGCTGGGCCAGGGCGTGATAGATTTTCCCGCCATCTTCGCGATGCTCGGCGAGCGTGGCTTCACCGGGCCGTACTCAATCGAGCTGGAAGGCATGGTTGACGTGGATGAGGCCGTCCGGCTCAAGCTAATTGCCGACTGCGTTTCCTACCTGCGTCAAATCGGCGTGTTCGAAGGCGAGTAGCACTTCACCGTGGGCGCCGTCATTGGCTTCGCAGGATCAGGTTGTCGAGGGACCAGTGCTTCTTGGCCTGGAGCACGACGTTCGTGATGGCTCCGACGCCCGACAAATCCAACGTGAGGGTGTGCTTCAGGTCGCCATCGATATAGCCCTTGACCTGGCCCGTATCCAGGTTGACTTCGTACCGGATCGCAATGCCCACGCTGGGGTCGCAGGTGGCGTCCACGAAGCTGCCACCCGTGCCCGTCAAGGCGTTGTCGGTGGTGTTCTTGGCGCCAATCTGCACGTAGGCGTCGCCGACGTAGGTATCCAGGTAGATCCCACGGCCAGCGGCATCCACCAGCCCGGCATTGCCCGGCCGCCAGACCCCGGGCACCCTCAGGTCAAACTCGAGGGCAATCGTCCCCGAGCTGACCGAAAAGCCGCCCTTTATGATGGCGGCCACCGTCTCATCATTGGCCAGCTTTATGGCCTCACCGGCGGCGGCGGCCCAGCCCGTGCCGGCGATTACGGTCCAGTCGCTGATGTCGTTGTCGTTGAAGTTGTCCTCAAAGAGAATCCCGCTGGTATCGGCAAGCGTGATCTCGACGGTGTCGTCGACGGTGTACTCGCCGTCGGTGGCCTCCAGCTTCAGCACGTACACGCCGATCGTCGAGAATGTCGCCGTGGTGTCCACGGCCGATGCGTTGGCAAAGGTGACCGTCCCCGGTCCGGAGACCTTCGACCAGGTGGTCGTCAGGGCCCCCGGCGGGACGGGCCAGCCATCGTCGCTGACCGTGCCGTCCAGGGCCGCCGAAGTCGCCGGCAGCGACACTAAAGCGAACGGGCCGGCGTCGACATCAGGAGCTTGATTCTCGATGAGATTGATCAGCTTCAATGCCGTCGTCGAGTTCGTGCCGTAGTTGCGGCAGACAACCGCGTCGGTCGGACCGACCTTGCGGTCGCGGCTGAAGTCGCAGGTGTCTGTGACGTCGGCTGGGTTGATACCCAGCGTGTGCGGATTGTTTCGTACGACGATCTCATCAGCAGGCGTTACCTCGGCATCCGTTGGCGAGTTGCCGGTCTCGCCGGCGGCGTTGCCGAAATAGAACACGTCGGGCGCGCCCAGGCCAGTCGATACGGTCTCTTTGACGGCCACCCGCAGCCAGGTGTTCTCGATGGCGTTGTCCGGCCAAATGATCGTCACGCGGTCCGAACCGCCCACGTCGACGGCGTTGCGTACCGTGATCGACGTCGGCGCCGGTGCGGTGGCCCAGCCGGCCGAGTCGTTGTCATTGCCGGTGGTGAACTCGAAATCGGACGCCGTGGGCACAGCGGGCAGGTCCTGGATGTCCACCATCACGCCGTTGATGCCGCGAGCGTAACTGGTGTAGTTGGCGAAAGCGGCCACCTGGCCGTCCCGCAGGGCTTCCTTGTCCGTGGCGATTGCGCCGTCATCGGCGGCGTTGGCGCCCGGGTCGTTGTTGTCGAAGGCCGAGTGGTTGTAGAAAACGTGCCGACCGACGACGGAAGCGATGTCCAGCGCTGCGGTCTTCAGCAGTATAGCCGCCCGGTGCGCGTCCAGCGGGATCGAGGTCACGTCGCCGAAGGTCGCCGGGTCGTCGTTGATCGTCCCATGGGACAGTTGCTTGCACGGCTGGGGAAGGGGGATCGACGCACAATCACCGCCGGTGGGGTTGACGTAGACGTATCCCCTCACGTACTGGCGCCAGTAGATGTTTCGCCCGCCGTAGACGGTCAGCGTATAGTCGCCCACCGCCGGGCCCAGATCGATCCGCTCGTATTCGTCGTACCAGTACAGCTTGTAGTAGCGGTCGGTCGTGTTGGAGAAGTAGAAGTAGTCCACGTTGCCGCTGCCGCGATGCTCGTTCTGACCGAGCAGGTAAGAGCCGATGGAGTACCACAGCGCATCCCAGTAGGTCACGCTGCGGCCGTAGTTGTCGGTCCCGCTGCCGCCCTCGGGCATGTTCACGTGCGAGAAGGTCGTCGCGCCGCAATTCTGCATCTGACGCATGATGCCGACCTGCCGTTTCCACTTTGTTTCGTCGTAGAAGGTGGCAGCGCGGCTGGCGTTCCAACTGTGGACGAACGAGCCTTCCGAGTTCAGCAAGTCCGGACGGCTTACCTCCGGCTCGGCGTCGAGAACCAGCCAGGCCCCATACGTGGCCGCGTCGCCTGGGCCGTCCGTATTGGTCCACAACTGGATGCCCCGGGCGTGCAGCCCGGCCGCCAACACGGTGTGGTAGCTGAGCATCGCGTCCATCCAGTCGGGGTCGGTGGGATACTTCGCCGGGCGCTGGGGGCAGAAGTAGCTCGCCCAGCCCACCATGCAGTTGTCCACCAGAACACCGTCGGGGCGCCAATCCTGGTCGACGATGTCGTGAATGGTTGCCTCCAGCCAGTACGCCTGGAAGTCGGGGTGTCCGAAGTCCATCCACCGGCGGTTGCTGTTGCCGTATGACCAGATGCGTTCCCCACTGGTATTCAGCATGAATAGGTCGGGGTTATCCGTATTGAGGTTGCCCATGGAATGGCCCATGGGGTTGTTGTAGCGGGCAATGTTGTTGATGGAGAGGACGTTGGCGCCGTCCGAGCTCAGCCACGTGTCCGGGCCTTGCTGATAGTTGTAGATGATGATGTCTGGATTCAGCGCGCGGACGAGCGAGTAGGTGTCCGGCGTCAGGTCGTAGTAGCGGTGGCGATTGAAGCTGAACATGTCGTAGCGGGCCAGCTTGGCCTCGTCCCCAGGTACCAGGGCCGCACCGGGATACTGATAGGTAATGAAGGTGTGGATGGTCTTGCCCGCCCCGCCGGCTGCCGCGGGAACGGTCACCGCCGACAGCAGGATCACCCCCAAGGCGCATAGGAACACAGTCGAGCAGGCTCGATGATGGCACATGGACGTATGCCTCCTTATGTGGAAAAAGTGAAAACCGCGCAGAGCAGCGCGAGTACTCCAGTTCCGTTAATTATACCTCAATATTGGCCAGCATCAAGGATGGAATGAGTTTGCGTTTATCGCACGTTTTGCCTCTTCGACCTGCGGTTTATAAGGCTTAACAGGCCGCCAACGCAGAAGCATGGCATCCGGCGTCAAATCGGCGTGTCTGGACCTGGTACCGCATGGCCTACGAGCTGTGACGTCGCTACTGGCTCGGGCGCTAGCTGTCTTTCGGGCCAAACTCTCCGATCCTGATAAACGTATCCTCGCCATTTGCCCAAACCTTCAGATTCGCCAGGCGTTCGCCGTTGTCACCGTGTTCGGGATTGTCGAAGAACTCCTGCAGGACGCTGCACGGTAGTTCCGGGCAAAGCCCACAGTGGCTGACGCCTTTGTCAAGACAGCACTTCGCCACGGCACACTCGCCCCAGAACATGTCACCCTTGCGGGCCTGGCATCCTGGGCAGTTTGTCTTGTCTTTCCACTCGCAGACGCCGCAATATGCGCCGCACATGCCAATCTGTTCTTTGTCCATTAGATTTCCTCTTGATACGCAGGAGGTTTACACTTCCAGCTCTAAATCGAAAGTGTGCCCATACAGTTCCGGATCGATTTTTCCGCTTTGGATCGCGGCGAGTATCTGCCTTTTCTGCTGCTGCTCGGCGTCGCTGTGTCGCGGGTTGTCTTCCATGATGGCCGCCATATCTTCAGCGGAAAGCTTGCTGTCACCGTGCTTGGCGAAGACGGTGAATCCCCGGCCTTCCCAGAACGTGCGCGGAGGGATGCAGTGGTCGTACCACTCAGCCGGAAACAAGCCGGCCCCAGTGCCATAGACCTCGACTCGTCGCCAATTGCTCTGGTTTGCCCAGTCCAGCATGACGCCCACCAAGGCTTTTCCAATGCCCTTGCCGCGGAATTCGTGGCCGCCGAGGCTGCAGAACGCCAGGTTGATGACGACCAATGTTCCTTCATCCTGGTCGGCAGGGCCGAAGTGCTCGTAGCCCGTAGCTTGCCGCTGTCTGGCAACCGCTCTTGGTAGGAACACGATATGCCCAAGCACTTTCTCGCCACACCAGGCGATGGCGGCGCAGTTGCCGTATGTGTCGCGGATATTGCTCATGAAGCTGGGAAATTCGTCTCCGGGCACCGGCAGACGGGCGCAATGTTCCGAATGCTTCCAGACGATTCCCTCTCTCGGTTTGAACGGATGGGTGCCCGCGCACTGGTTCATGATCCACGAATCATCCATGAGCTTGACGACGACTTCCTTGCCGTCTGCGTCAATAATTCTCGCCGTGGGCATCAGGCACATCCTTACTTTGGATGGTTTGGATACGATGTCGCTCCAAACTCATATTGTCAGCTGTAACCGTATGGTCTTGCTCAAGGATGCCGCCAGCCAACGCTTGATGGGTGTTGGTTCACCAAGCATCGCCGGGATATCGGCGTCCGCATCGCTGGTTGGAGCAGTTGAACCTTCGCAGAAGGCTCCCAGCGTCTTGGTGACAACCTTCATTCTCTCACGTATGGGCGACAACGTGATGTTCCGGCCGCAACAGGCAAACGGCGTTTCCGGAAAAAGGTTTCCGCCTATGGCTCGAAGCACAATGGTGAGATTCCGGGCGAAGTTCCAATTGCACCCATTCAGTTGGTCTATCGCAAGTGCCAGCGGGATTTGGGCTTCCCGCCCATCTTCCATATCGTGGATGTTGGTCTGCATGGTGGACTTAAGAAACGCTTCTTGCCCACTGTAATGCCCACCCACTGGTCTTGCCCCCGGCTCTCCATAGTCTCCAACGTCACACATCATGTTGAGGTACTTGCTGGAAGGATCTAGGTCGGACTTGATCCACTCGACGACCCGTTGGACTTGCCATCTCCTCAGGGGCGTTCGTTCGCCGAGCAAGCCCAACAACTCCTGGGCTGCAATGCCGGCGACAGCATGTTCCGCCACATCATCCACATTCCCCGCACACCACGCCGAGAGAACGTCGCAACAGTCTTGCCAAACCTTTTCGATTTCGGTCTTCCGATTCGGCGGCCCCCTGCCGGGGCCTTTAGACGTTTGGCCGGATCCGATTGCCTCGATGATCAGTTCGATTCGCCTTTCGGCCTTTTGATGGCAAGATTCCAAGCACGAGATAAGTTGCCGGATGTGGTCCACCTCGTCGTCAAGGGGGGCAATGGAAACTTCCATGGCATCGATAGCCAGTATTTCCTCGTCAGCTTGGTCGAGATTCGCCCCGAGGCAGTTGCGCCACCATGATTTCGCTGTCGCGGTCATATCCCCTGCCAAAGATAGCAAAGCAGGTATTGACGATCATCAAGATTCTGAAGGACTCTAATCGCCTTTCGAGTAAGGAAGCCGGCACTTGCTTGTCACGCTTCGGCGCAGGTACTGGTGGCGCGAGGTATCCGTTTATTCACAGTCGGGAGAGGCGGATGTCCGTGATCGTCGTAGAGGATCTAGTCAAGACGTTTCACGTGGCCCCGCGGCAGAGCGGGGTATGGGGTGCGCTGGTTGGGCTGGCGGGGCGAAGCTATCGAACGGTCAGGGCGATCAGCGGCGGTGGGATGAAAACGCCGAAGTGCTGCCCATGTTCTGACGGTGTGCGGCGGCGGGATGAAACGGCGTGGGTCACTACGTGTAAATCTTGAATGAGCCTTGCGTGGGCTGCTCGGCGTCGCGCTCATTTGCGTCGGGTCGCGCGCCGGTGCCCAGCCGGGCAAAACCAAGCGTCTCGCGGATGACGTAAAGCGGGCGGGCCTTGACCTGCTCGAATATCCGCCCGACGTACTCGCCCAGCAAACCCAGGAACACGAACTGCAACCCGAACAGCCACATCGCCGCGACGACGACGTGCCACCACGGCCCGGCCACCAGACCGAACGGCCAGAGGGTCAGCGAGACGACCGCATAGACGCGCCCCGCCACCAGCATCGCCGCGCCGAGCGCCGCCACCAACCGCAACGGGACAACCGAGAAGTTGAACACGCCCGCCCCGGCCATCCGCACAAGCTGCCGCCACGAATAGCTGCTCGTGCCGGCCGCCCGCTGCTCGGCGACATACGGAACCCCCACCTGGCGAAACCCCACCCACCGCACCAACCCGCGCAGGAATCGCGCCTGCTCGCGGGCCGTGCCCAGCGCGTCGACCGCCTTGCGATCCAGCAGGCGAAAGTCCGCCTGATCCGTCAGGTCCGAACCGCTGCACGCACGGATGATCCGGTAGACCAACCGGCCGGTCCAGCGACGAATCCGCGGGATACCGACGGTGTCCTGGCGGATGGTATAGACCACTTCGGCCCCCTCGCGCCACTTCGCCGCCAGCTCGCCGATAAGCTCAGGCGGATGCTGACAGTCGGCGTCGAGCGAGATCGCCGCCTCGCCGGAAACGTGATCGTACCCGGCCGTCAGCGCCATCTGATGTCCAAAGTTGCGCGACAGCGACACAACGCGGACCCGCTGATCGGCCCGCACGAGCCGGCGCAGAATCGCGTCCGTCCCGTCGTCCGACCCGTCGTCCACGTAGATGATCTCGTACGGTTCGCGAAGCTCGTCGCCTGCCGCACACAGACGCTCGTGGAATTGCTCGATTCCTTCCGATTCGTTGTGAACCGGCACGACGAGGCTGAAGACCGGTTTGTCCAGTTGGGCGGCGGTAAGCTTCATGGGCCTAATTCTATCCGCACGCCGCGGCCGTGAGAATCCCTTTGCACAAAGAAACTCACCCGATTCTCCCTGACCGGCGCCGCAAGAAGTCGCAGAAACTCGCCGATTGTCGCAATTTCTCGCAGCCTGTCGCAGCCGGCCACGGTTTGTAGCAGGTTCTGGCGGTTTCTAGCAGTTTGTAGCAGGTCCTCAAAGCGGTAGCTCCTGTACTCGCAAGCAATTGCGCTCTTGCGCGCGCCGGCTGGCGAAAATTTCGCCCCCGCGGCCGTTGGAATCCGCGGGCGCAGACATCGATCGCTATTCAGTTGTCAAACAACGTCGGCGGCGCAAAAGATGCGCCTCCATACTTACCCGCCGCGCGAGCTTATGCGCGCGCAAGGGCGGTCTTTTTAGCCCATGGGTGTTCGTAAGGTCCGGCCAGGCCGTGAAAAGAGAATCTGCATTTCTTCGCGCATACGGCCGCCCGCCGTGCAGCCGTGCGCGCGCAAAATAGTTCCTAGTCGTAGGTCGTAGTCGTAGGGTGTCCCCTGGGGACACGTATTTGGGTGGCGCGGCGTCCCCTGGGGGACGCCGCGCGTTTGCGTATCGTGCGCCGTATTACGGGCGCGGGAAGTCGAAGAATGTCAGAATGTCTTTGCGGACCCACAAAGCCCACGGCCCAGAATGCCCACGGCCGGCTGGCCGTGGGCATTGTTGCAGGTCCGCAAAGAGATTCATCTGCTCGCCGGGGGCCGTCAAGGCACCGTGATCAACTGCAACGCCGTCGGGCCGGAAGTCCCGTTGTTGCGGCAGATAATCTGATCCGTCGGGCCGACCTTGCGGTCGCGGTTGAAGTCGTAGGCGTCAGTGACGTCGGCTGGGTTGATAGCCAGCGTGTGCGAGTTGTTGCGAACGCCGATCTCGTCGGCCGGTGTTACCTCGGCATCGATTGCTGAGTTGCCAGTCTCGCCGATGGCGTTGCCGAAGTAGAAGATGTCCGCACCTAGCAGGCCGGTGTTGGCGGTGGCGAGCACCGTCACCTGCAGCCACTGCTTGGCGATGGCGCCATCCGCCCAGATGATCGTGATGCGATCCGAACCGCCCGCACCTGCACCGGGGCGAACCGTGATGCTGCTGGTGGCGGGGGCGGCAGACCACCCGGCAGGATTAGAGTCGTTGCCGACCTTGAACGTAAAGTCGCTCGTGGTCGGCGCGCCGGCCAGCCCATCGATATCCACCATGACCCCGTTGATCCCGCGAGCGTAGCTGGTGTAGTTTTCGAAGCTTCCCGTGCCGCCGGGCAGCAGCGCCGTCTTGTTGGTGGCGATTGCGCCATCGTCGGATGCGTTTGCGGCCGGATCGTCACCGTCGAAGGCCGAGTTGTTGTACATCACGTACCGGCCGGCAACACTGGCCGGCGGGAGGACCAGCTCGATCTCGAAATCGTGCGACGACGGCTGGGACGCCAAGTGGATCGCCTCGTCCATCGGCAGGATGTCGGCGACCATGCCGGCCATGTAGGCGATCAGTTCCTCCTGCGTGAAGCCGTACAGATCCCGATAGTACCGTGCCGCCATCCGTCGCTTGACCACCGATATCTCGCCGGGGATGTTCCAGCCTTCCTTCGCACGGATGAGTCCCCGCACCTGCTGAAGCTGGTCATGAATCGGCCCGGCTGTCATGACGGACATGTTGTATCCGGCGGCTAACTCGGCAGCGGAGACGACGGCCGATTCCACACCGTCAATGATGATCTTGTAATCGCCGGAGGCCAAGCCGTCCACCTCGAGCATGTAGGCGCTGATCTCGTCCATGATCTGCGGGCGAAGCTCCAGGCCGACCAGGGCATCGTCGTCAACGGCGATCGGGAGGCGATCATCCAGGCGAGTGAAGCTGACGCCCGTGGTGGTCTTCGCCACGTTGGTCACCGTGCAATCAGCCGACGAGACCAGCGTTCCGCCAGTCGCGTCGAAGCTGGCCGAGCTGACCTCGGCCGGTGCGCCCATCGCCTTTAAGATCACCCACGTCTTGATCAGGTGGCCCGAAGGGCCGGGGTGGCCCTCATCCCCGCCCGGATACTGCAGATCCACCGGGGTCGGGCTCTGGAGGTTCTCCAGCCAAATGGGCCAGACCAGATTAAACTGATCCACGTAATTCAGCCCGCGGGCGGTGCCCACCTCCACGAACGCTTCGGCACGCTCCAAGTACTTCCCGCCATGCCCTGACAATCGGTACATCGGATGCAGCGAAAAGTAAACCGACTCGGCCCCAAGCGCCTCGGTCTCATTGGATACGTTGTTGAGGTTCGTGATGAACTGGGCCTTCGTGGCCGGGCCATTCAGGCCCATCTCGAGGCTAACGACGTCCGGCGTCCAGATGGCGACATCCGGGTCGAAACGGTCAAGCGCCTCGGGCAGTGTGGACCCGCCCCGGCCAGCCCCGCGGAAATGATAGTGATTCTGCGGAAACCTCAGGTGGAAGTACGCCTCGATATAATTGATGTGGTAATGCTGGTTCGTGATGCTGTCGCCGAGGAAGCACCACGTCGTGCCGTCGGCCGGCGGGAAAGTAAACGCGTCACCAGCAGCCGGAGCGACCGCGAACAACATGCTCAGCAACACACACACGCCGCGCATAGCTGCCTCTCCTTTCCTCGCAGAGGCCTCTTGCCGCGGGAGCTGGAAGCACACACACTTCACGCGCCTGCAACCAGGCTCCTCGCTCACACCAATAACGAATCCAGGTTCTTAGCTTCCGCGACGACGGCCGGCCGAAGATTCACGATAGAATCCCGCCAATAAAGCACGAGGCCGGGCGTCGCGCGCCCGGCCTCGATTATCGCCGCAATTTACTCTTACGCTTCCGTTACCTTCTTCGCCGAATGAGTCCGATGGCGCCTATCGCCAGCAGCGAAAGCGTGGCCGGCTCGGGAATCGCCTCGCCCCATGTCGTGGCGATAACGTACTCGTCGATGGCCACTATGTCGCCGGCATCCATCGAATTCCAGGCCCAAACAATAACGCCGTCAAAAGTGTCGGCCTTGGGAAGGGACGCCACGGGCCATTCGCTCGTGAAGTCGGGCGAGTTCTCATTGTCACTGGTGTCCGGGTTGACCCACATGTCCAGGCGATTGTACCTGTTGTAGTAGTTGTACACACCGTCCTTGAGGTACGCCCCGTTGGGGTCCTTGCGGTAGCGTGCGAGAACCAGATACGTGGTGTCCGCGGTAATCGCGGTTGGCCACTGCACAATGTCAGCCCCGCTGCCCTGATGGGCGTCGCCGGCGATCGAATACCCGCTGGCGCCGTTGTGATAGATCCCGAACATGGCCTCGTCCGAACGCGACATATTGTTCGCGTAATACGCGTCAATGGCCGTTACGGCCGCGTCGGCATTACCGATCGTACCAGCCTTCCAGTTGATCAGAAAACGGATGTAGTAGTCCGATCCGTTTTCGGGGGCATCCAATCCCCGCGTCATCTGCTGGTGGGCGCCGGTGCTGTCGATTAGCTGGATGGACTTGCTGCCACCGCTGATCGAAATACCGCCGGCATTGTAGCTCAGGCCGCCGTCGACAACCGTGACCTCGCCGGTGTCCGCCGGGGCACTGGCGCTCCATGCGCCGCCCCATCCGCCGCTGGCGGCACCGTTCCCGGCCAGGTTGCCAGTGGCGTACTCGAAGCTGTCCGCTCCGATGATCGCCCCTTGGGTCCCGGCCGTGATCGCCAGAAGCGCAAGGGCAAAGACTATTACTCTTAGGCTATACATACGCTACCTCCTTCGTTTTGGATGGGGCGGCTCGGCCCCAATCCCTCTCGTTATATGAACTGCTAATTGCTCAGCCGGGGCTCGCCGGCTACTCTCTATAAATGGGCCCCAATAGCGCAATCAACTCGCTAAACGGCTCTGCGGACCAGTCATTATCCTACCACGGATCTGCAATTCGCCAAGTGATTCCGGGCGCCGAGGGCGATAAAAAGAACAAGAAAATCCCCTACAGTCCCCCCAAAGGAGGGTAAGCCCTGAATAGCGCATCGGCCCGCGCAACAGGGGTGACAAAAAACGGCAAGCCCAGAGCGCGGACGGCCGGAGGCGTTAGAGCAAAGGTTCGCCGCATGGCGATGAATGGCCACTTGGCACAGGGCACATGAGTCAACCGGTGTACGGGCCGGGAAGCAGGCTGCGAGCGGGGGCCTTTACCGGCTGGGCATCGTCGGCGAGGATGACCATCGCGTCGGGGGCGTAATCGAGCATGATCTGGCGGCAATTCCCGCAGGGCGAGAGGACCTCGTACTTGGGGCCGCACTTGCAGACGGCGACGACCTTGCGGATGGCGATGTCCCCGGCGGTGACGGCGGCGCCGATGGCGACCGACTCGGCGCACAGGGCGCGGCCGGATGAGTCGAGGTTCACGCCGGTGTATATCCGGCCGCTGTCGCACAGCACGGCCGCCGCGACGGTGTGCTTGTCCGCGTCGTACCGCTCGGCGAGGACCTCCGCGGCCGCGGCGATCAGCTTGCGGTCGTCATCGTCAAGCTGCAGGAATGGTGGACAGTCCGTGCTCATCGGCTCACCACCGGGATCATCGATTATGCGCCGCGGTTTCTCAAGCCTTTTCGGCGACGAGCAGGAACTTGCAACCCCAGGGCGCACCTTCGACGAACCGGGGGCCGAACCGGGCCATGTCGTCGTTGAAGCTTCGCTACAAGCTCCTGATGCTCTGCTTGCTGCGCAGCATCGCCACGGCACCGAGACCCAGAAGCACAATCGTCGCTGGTTCGGGTACACCCGACCCTGCAACAGACGGCTCAAATCCCAAGTCAATCATTCGAGATTTGAGCATTAAGCCATCCAGCAGACGGGTAGCGGCAACGGGGCCAAGTAACGACTTCCGTAGGGATCCAGGCTTGGTGACTCCCCGTGAAAGATCGATCAGGTCCAGACTCATCCGGGGCTCATCGATACGGAGGAACGACCACTCCAGGTCGAGCGGCGCAAAGTGGGTGCGGCGAGTGGTGGGCTCCTCCAGTGATGCGATCGGATCGCTCCCAGTCGGATCAGCTTCAACCGATCGCGGCACCGGATCGCTCCTAGTCGGATCAGCTTCAACTGATCTCGGTGCCGGATCGCTTCCAGCCGGATCAGCTTCAACTGATTCCGGCGCCGGAAGCTGCCTGGGCGGAGAGCTGACCGTTCCTCCGATGGTGATGTCGTCTAACTCGAAGCTGACCCTGTCGACTTGCTGACCTTGCTCGTCGTAGCACACCACCGTTCCGGCGAGGGCGGCCGTGTAGCCATCCGGCAGAACCACCCTAGCAATATCCATGCTCGCGGCGTACAAATCCGTATACCCGATGATTGCGAATGCAGCAGATAGCCCCGTGTCGCTTTCGGTGGAAACAACCGGTACTGCGAGGATGTCGGCGTAGTCGAACAGGAACAGCGAATCGTTGGATAGGTCCAGACCGTACGACCCCCAGAGGCTCTGATCGGCCTCGCCCAGAAACAGCGAACCCGCTCCCCCTGGGTACTCATTGTGAATCTCTGCGCCGGAGAATGTCAAGTCGAAGCCGGCTAGAAGTCCTGTATCGGTGACCATGCTGACGGTCCATGCGGTATACCCATCCAGCATGGCGGGTTCGCCCGTGGCCGTCAATGTCAGACCCGCATACGCCGGAAGGGACAAAGCAACAGTGCCCATCAATACGCCCAACGTAGTCGCCAGCGTTCTTAGTCTCATTACTCTGTCTCCTCGTTGTATCCGCGCCGGTGTGGAAGCGCCGCTATAAACTCCTAATGCTCTGCTTGCTCCGCAGAATGTACGCCGGGTATCCGCCCACTTCGGGCTTGGCCCGGCCTACGCACCCCAAGCTCCAGCATAATATTATGTATCCCCATTCCCTGTCGCCTACCATAACTCCGTATCGGCTAGGTATCAAGCTTTCCTTTCGTGTTTGTGGACTGGAAAAAAGTTCGGGCCAAGCTGCAGACAGAAGGGTTATGCATCCGCCATCCCGGGGTGAGCGGATCTGGAATTGGCGGAAGGTAGGAAACCCGATTGGGGATGCAGAGCCATTGAGGGACAGCAACAAACTGGGCGGGCCGGAGGTAAGAGGCCCGCCCGGTCGCGATGGTGTTAGTCTTCCGGTTTTGCCAGCGGCTTGCCGACACTGCCTAAACCTGAACCGTAGCCCCAGGTCGTCGTCGACCCATCAGGGAAGGTAATCTCATACGTGTAGCTACTTGTAATCTCCATGTCGATCAACTCGCGGCTGCCCTCTGCGATGGCGGTAAGATGGTCGGCCCAACTCATCTCGTATGTAGGGTCACCCATACGGATCGGATGAGGCCGGACAAATGCAAGTGGCTCCCGATTGGTTTGCAGTATGCACAGGACGTTGATTTCCTGGCCCGTATCGACTTCCCGGCAAATGTGACTCCGCAGTGCAGCGACATCCAGAAGGCGGAAACGCCCCGCAGCGACGGCCTCGGCGATAGCGTCAAGCTTCCTCTGGCTCTGAGCCTCGCTTTTCTGGACGTAATCTTCCCAGGAGTCCACTTCTTCCAGACGAGTCCAGAAGGTTCTCACGCACTGCTCCCCATCGGAGAGGACGAACTTGTACCTATAGTATGATTCGCCTGTGTAACTCTCGATGGTCTTGACGAATTCGTACTTACCTTCGGCGATGAGGGACTTCATCTCTCGCCAGCGCGCCCGCACGTCCTCCTCTGTCTCGCCGGAGTCCGGGTCTATCGTGGTACCTATCACCTGGATCAACCCAACCACCCTCCCGTCCGGCGCCGTGAAACTGCCGCCCGGGATCTCTTCTGTTACGTGGGTCTTCTTTACAAACTCGCTGTAGATTCTCTCTGCCGCCCAGCCGGTGGCCACGAGGGCCACGACCAGCAGGACCGCCGCGGCGATCTTGATCGCCCGTGTGGGTATGAATAGTCTGCGTCTGTTCATCTTGGTCTCCTTTTCCTTTCGCCCCTGCACCTGTCGCAGCAGCTCGGCCTTCAGCTGCGTACGGTGCGCGCCGGCGACGACGCTGGGTACCGCCGTGCCGCCCAAAAGCTTTTCGATTTTCCGGTCGCTTCTCATCGCTTGTGCCTCCAGCCGTTATTGCAGATGCTCCAATCAGGAAAAGGTTGCATCTTCGCTTTCGATCTGGGCCCGCAGGCGTTTCAGGCCCCGGTGGATCAGCGACTTGACCGTCCCGGTCCTCTTGCTCAGCACGCGGGCGATCTGGTCGATCTTGAGCCCCTCGAAATATCGCAGCACGAGAACCGTCCGGTACCGCTCGCCGAGCCGCCCAAGCGCCTCATGGAGCTGGACGTAAGCGGCGAGCTTCTCGGCGATCTCGTCGGGTGTTTCCGGATCGGCCGGGGCGAAGTAGATGCGGGCAAGCTCTGCCTGGCGGGCCGACCCATCCGCGCTGCGGTGGCGGGCCTGGGATCGCCAGTGCATCTTCAGCTCATTGGTCGCGATGCGGTAGATCCAGGCGGCGAACGAACCACCGCTGCGGTACTTGCCCAGCCCGCGAAGTGCCTTGAAGAACGTATTGGACGTGATGTCCTCGGCGACGGCGATATCGAGCGTGCGGCGGTAGGCGTAGTTGAGAATTCGGCTGTAGTAGGTCTCATACAGACGCCCGAAGGCGTCCGGGTCCGTCGCGGCGCGCCGGACAAGCTCATCCTCGGCGCGTGGCGGTGATTGGCGCGCCGCTGTGGTGCGAACAGAATCGACATTCATTTTAGACGCTTGCATCCGGTGTACTGCGAGCCTGGGGTTTCAAGTGCAGTCTTTGCGCACAGGTGCTCCGTCTATACTAATGCACGAGAGACCCAAAGGTTGCATCCGGCGCGACAAAAACGCGGTGGGTCGGGAGACCCACCGCGCGAGTATCTGCAGGACTCCGCCGAAGCGGCCAAGTCCCCTATTTTTCTTCCATGGACGGATACGGGAAGTCCTTCGCGGGCAGGAAGGTTTCCTTGATGGTCCGCGGTGAGACCCACCGTTCGAGGTTGAGGCGCGACCCGGCCTTGTCGTTGGTCCCGGACGCCCGCGACCCGCCGAAGGGCTGCTGGCCTACGACGGCGCCGGTGGGCTTGTCGTTGATGTAGAAGTTACCGGCCGCGTGGCGCAGGATGTCCGTCGCCAGGACGATCGCGCTTCGCTCGAGGGCGAAGATCGACCCGGTAAGCGCGTACGGGGAGGTCTGGTCGCACAGGTGAAGCGTCTCTTCATACTGCGACTCGTCGTAGACATAGATCGTCAGGACCGGCCCGAAGATCTCCTCTTGCATCAGCTTGGACCTGGGGTCTTTCGACTGAACGACGGTCGGCGCGATGAAATAGCCCTTCGAATCGCCGCACCCGCCGCCGGCGAGGATCTCCATGTCCGGCGATTCCTTTGCATACTCGATGTATCCGGAGATGTTGTCGAAGGCGTTCTTGTCGATGACGGCCCCCATGAAGTTGCGGAAGTCCGTCACGTCGCCCATCTTCATCCGCTCGACGTCACCCAGCAGGCGATCCTTAACTTGCGGCCAGATCGAATCGGGGATGTACGCGCGCGAGGCGGCCGAGCACTTCTGGCCCTGGTACTCAAACGCACCGCGCGCAAGGGCGGTGACCAGCGCGTCGATATCCGCACTGGCGTGTGCGAAGATAAAATCCTTCCCGCCGGTCTCGCCGACAATCCGCGGGTAGCAGATGTACTTGCGAATGTCCGAGCCGATCGCCAGCCAGATCGTCGAGAAGACCCGCGTCGAGCCGGTAAAGTGCACCCCGCCCAAGTCAGCGTGGTCCAGCGCCGGAGGCGCGATGATCGGGCCAGGCCCGGGGACCATGTTGATGACGCCGGGCGGCAAGCCCGCCTCTTGCAGGATCTTCAGTACAAAATACGCGGGCAGGACGGCCGACGATGCGGGCTTCCAGACCACGGTATTACCCATAAGCGCCGGCGCGGTCGGCAGGTTCCCGGCGATGGAGGTGAAGTTAAACGGCGTTATCGCCAGGACGAACCCGTCCAGCGGACGGTGCTCCATGTAGTTAAGCACCCCGGGCGACGAGGCCGGCTGATCGCCGTAGACGATCTGCATGAAGTGCGGATTGAACCGCCAGAAGTCGATCAGCTCGCAGGCGGAATCGACCTCCGCCTGGTGCGCCGTCTTGGAGCAGTTCAGCATCGTCGCAGCGTTCAGTATCTGGCGGTACTTACCCGACAGCAGCTCAGCAGCCCTTAGGAACACGATCGCGCGGGAATCCCAAGGCATGCGCGACCAGTCGTGCCTGGCCTCGTTGGCGGCCGCGATTGCCATATCGACATGCTCGGCCGTGCCCTGATGATACGTGCCCAGGACGTGATGGCGGTCGTGCGGGCAGATCATCTCGACGGTCTTTTGGCTGCGGATCTCCTGGGCGGCGATGAACATCGGGACGTCCACCTGACCCGAGAGCATCTGGGCCAGACTGTCCTTAAGCTCCGTCCGCTCGCAGCTGCCAGGGGCGTAACTAAGCACGGGCTCGTTCGCCGGCCGCGGAATATCGAATATCCCGTTAAACATCACCTTCTCCTTGAAACGTTTCCAGCAGGCTGGAATTGGGCAATTCTCATCAGTTCCCCCCCGCCCGTCAAGGACAAAGCCCCCGCAGATAGCGTCAAGCATTGTCCGTAAGGGCCGCCGCGGGCCTGTCACCCCGTGCGCTTCAACAGACCACTACGCTCTACAGGGTGCCCTTCGTGGAAGGTATCTCACCCGCGCGGTCGGGGTCGATCTGCTTGGCCCGGCGCAGGGCCTGGGCGAATGCCTTGAAGATCGCCTCGGCGATGTGGTGGTCGTTGGACCCGTAAGAGACGTTTACGTGGAGGTTCATCCCCGCCACCGCGGCCAGGCGGCGGAAAAACTCCTCGATAAGCTGCGTGTCAAACGTCCCTATCTTGTCGCCGGTGAACTTGACGTTGAAGATAACCGCAGCGCGGCCGGACAGGTCCACCGCTACCTCGGCGAGCGTCTCCTCCATCGGCGCAGACGCCGAGCCGTAGCGGTAGATACCCGCCTTGTCGCCCAGGGCCTCGGCGAGGGCCTCGCCCAGACAGATCGCCACGTCCTCGGTGGTGTGGTGGTCGTCGATGTGCAGGTCGCCGCTTCCCTTGACGATCAGGTCGATCAGGCTGTGCTTGCCCAGATGGTCCAGCATGTGGTCCAAGAACCCGATGCCCGTAGAGACTTCGGTGTGCCCCTTACCGTCCAGATTCACGGAGACCTCGATCTGCGTTTCGGTCGTCTTGCGTTTGATTGTGGCGGAGCGTTTTGTCATGGGTGCCTCTTCGTCGCAAACGAATGGGCGGCCTTGGCCTTAGGAACTAGGATCTAGGAACTACTCTAGCAACTGACTCATGGCGTGAACCAACGCCTCATTCTGCGCGGGCGTACCAATCGTAATCCGCAGTTGATCCGCAATTTCCGCCCGTTTGAAGTATCGAACCAAAATCCCGCTGGCCTTTAGCCGGTTGTACATCCGCTCGGCGTCGCCAGCGGGCGGGCGGACCAGAAGGAAGTTCGCCTGCGACGGCGTGACGGTATATCCGAGCTTACCCAGCTCGCCGCTGAGGGCCTCGCGAGAGGCCTTGATCTTGGCGACGCATTCATTGTGGTACTTCTGATCGGCGATCGCGGCGGCGCCCACGGCGCAGGCGACGGCGCTGACGTTGTAGATCGCCTTTGTCTTGACCAGGCCCTCCAGCAAGGACGGGTTGGCGACCCCAAACCCCAACCGCAGCCCCGCCAGGGAATATCCCTTCGACAGCGTCCGCAGCACAATGACGTTGTCGAACCGGCGGGTCAGATCAAGTGCGTCGAAATCCGCGAAATCGACGTACGCTTCGTCGATAACCAGCAGGCCCGCCAGTCCATCGGCCAGTGCGGCGAGCTGCTGGGTCGTCGCCATCGTGCCCGAAGGCGTGCTGGGATTGGCCACGAACGTAACGGCAGCACCGGCCGCGATGAGTTCATCGACGGGCAGCTTCCAACCGTCGCCATACGGGACCTCGACGATCTCGGCCGCTTCGATCCGGCCCTGCGCGACGTAGAACGGGAACGTCGGGACCGGATAGGCGACCGCTCTGGTAGGCCCGGCCGCGGCCCGAGCTATCATCACGATCAGATCGTCGCTCCCGTCGCCGGGAAGTATCCAATCCGCCGACACCGACAGAACCGCGGCGGCGGCCTGGCGGAATCGCCCCGCCATCGCGTCCGGATAGAGACGCAGGGACTCACCGGCGAACGCCCGCAGCACCTCCATCGCACGCGGCGACGGCGGGTAGGGGTTCTCGTTGGTGTTCAGCTTGATGACCTTCTCGTCGGCGGCAGGCTGCTCGCCGGGGACGTAGGCGGCCATCGCGTCGATGTTGTCGCGAAAGTATGACATGCTATTTCTCTTTAGCCGCGAACAACGCGAACGATACAACTACCGCTTGGAGCCTATCCGTCAGTGATCCCGCTCGCTTCGCTGGCGGCTATTTCTTCTTTCGTATCTCTATCGCCCGCGCGTGTGCGGTCAGGCCTTCGCGCGTGGCGAAGTCGATCACATCGTCGGCATCTTCGGCCAGCGACGCCGCGTCGTAGCGGACCACGCTGGTCGCCTTGAGGAAATCGTTGCAACTGAGTGGCCCGAAGAACCTCGCCGTCCCGCCCGTCGGAAGCACGTGCGACGGCCCGGCGTAGTAATCGCCCAACGGCACGGGTGTGTGTGGGCCCAGGAATATTGCACCCGCGTGCCGGACGAGCTGGAGCACCTGATTCTCATTCCTGACCACGATCTGCAAGTGCTCTGGAGCAAACGCATTGGCAAGGTCGCACGCCTCAGCCAAATGGGGCGTGACCGCGATCAGGCTGTACTGCTCAATCGCTTTCCTTATGGCCTTTTCCCGGTCAAGTTCGGGCAACTGCTCATCGATCTTCTTCGCCACAGCATCGGCAAGTTCCGCAGAAGGTGTTGCCAGAACAGCCGAGCCCGGATCGTGCTCCGCCTGTGCCAGCATGTCCGCGGCGACCCAGGCCGGATTCGCCGTCTCGTCGGCAATGATGAAGACCTCCGACGGCCCCGCGATGCTGTCGATACCAACACGCCCGAAAAGCTGTCTCTTCGCCTCCGTGATGAAGGCGCTTCCCGGACCGACGATTTTGTCAACTGGTGGTATGGTGTCAGTTCCAAACGCAGCGGCGGCAAGACCGGCCACACCGGAGACACGGTAGACTTCCTTGATTCCCAACTGGTAAGCGAGAGCCAACACCATGGGAATGATGTTCCCGGCCTCCGTCGGCGGCGAGATCATGACTATGTCTTTAACCCCTGCAACTTGTGCCGGAACGACAGTCGTCAGTACGGAAGATGGATACGCCGCCTTTCCGCCGGGGACGTACACACCCACGCGGTCAATGGGCGTATAACGCAGACTTAGCTCGCGGCCGTGACGCTTCACAGCAGGCGGGGCCTTTATCAAGATACTTTCCTGATACTGGCGGATGTTGTCTTTCACCTTGGAGGCCAGTTCCAAGAATCCAGGATCAGTCCTCTCGAACTGCTCGTACGCTTTGGCGATGTCCTCGGGAGGAACCCGAAGCTCATCCGGCGTGAATCTGACACCGTGCAGCTTGGCGGTATCTTCAATTACTCGACAGTCGCGGTCTTTCCTGACGCCTTTGATAGTCTCTGACACGACTTTGCGCACGTCAATGTCTGCCGAAGTCCCAACAGCAGTAAGCTTACCGCTTCGTAGACATTCCTTCAGTTCGATGACACGCGGCTCAGATAACGGCTCGCAAGTTTCGATAATTCGTATGCTCATAACGCACCTCAATCTAATTGCGTAACATGTCCTTTGCAAACCAATACCAACGGTTGCACAGACACAGGTGGCACGATCGGGATATACGAGGGGTATTGTCGGAGCTTGGAAATGGGCGCGGCAGGGCTCGAACCTGCGACTTCTTCCTTGTAAGGGAAGCGCTCTAGCCAACTGAGCTACGCGCCCGCTGCCGATGAGTATACACGCGATCCGCCAGTCTGCAAAGCGGACCAGCGGCCGACGGCGCAAATCCAAGTCTCCAAATCCCAAGCACCAATCATCACAGCTCAGCAGGTCCGAAGCCCGCGTTCGAGTCGTTGGAATTCGTTTCGAGTTTCCCGCTTGGAATTTCGAGCTTCCTGCCCCCGCTACGGGGGCGGTTCTCTCTTGCCCAGGAGGCGCTGCAGCAATATCCGCTCGCCGGAGCGGTTTCCCTCCACGAGATGCCCGGCGAACTGAAGCACGTAACCACCGACGAACAGCCCCACCGCCAGCAGGGGCCTACCCAAGATGAGCATAAGCGGCCCCGCGATGAAGCAAGCCGGTATACCAAGCATGTGCAGCCAGAAGTTCATCCGGTTGCGGTGACGCCTCGACCACTTAGCTATGGGGTTTGACATATCCTCACCGACAGATCAAAGAAGCTGCTTTACTCCGTAGATGAAATCCCTGCCCGCGTTAAGCAGCATTCCCAGGAAGAGGTTCAGTGCGAGGATCGCCATGCAGCTGGCGACGAAGCTCTCGGTACACGCCCGGCCCACACCGGCGGCGCCGGGAGGGCAGCGAAAACCCTTATAACAGCAGATCAGACTCATGACAGCGCCGAAGAAGACGCTCTTGATCGGCCCGTAGAAGATATCAAGGCTCTCCACCTGCTGGGTCGCCAGGCGCCAGAACTGATCGGGGTTTATCCCGTAGACATGGACGCTGACGATGTATCCACCGACGATGCCCATGAAGTCGGCGTAGATAACCAGCACGGGAATCAGCAGCACGCACGCCAGGAAACGCGGGACGACCAGCACCCGAATAGGATCCGCGCCCATCGCCCGCAGGGCGTCGATCTGCTCGGTCACTCGCATGGTGCCCAACTCCGCGGTAAGCCCCCCGCCTACCCGTCCGGCGAGCATCAGCCCCGCCAGGACCGGGCCCAGCTCCCGCAGGACCGAAAGGATAACCACCGTACCCATCACGTCGTCGCGTCCGATCCCCTTCAGCTGCGTTACCGTCTGGACGGCAAGGACGGCGCCGATGAACGCGCCGGTGATCATTACCACCATAAGGCTCTGCGTCCCGATGACGTACAGCTGCGGGAACAGCAGGCGCAGGTTTCGCCAGCGGGCCGTACCTTCAAACATCCACGAGAATGTCCGCCCGCAGAAGCGGCAGAAATCTCCGAAGTCGGCGACCCGCTGGATCGTCCGCTGCCCAATATCCGCCACTACATCCGCCATTGTTTGTCCTTGAGCATTTTAAGGTTTAGTGTACCTGCTCCAGGTCGGGCGAGGACAAGGCCGGCAAGAAGCCCGAAGCAGGCGATGCTTTACGCATCGTCGATGCAGGGCGACGCCGCCGGCCTGAGCGATACAGGAAACCTTAAACCGCTCTTACAAAAGCGCCTCGCAAGAACTTCTACCCTCCCGCAGCGCCGGGGTCAAATACTCTTCGCCCCGCCGGACGGTCTGCGTGGCGACGCTTCAATCCGATTCGATTCTCATCCGCAGCACGCGGCGCGTCCGGTCGGTAATCTTGACCCGCTCGTCGATGCGAAGCGGCGCAAGATAGACGATTCCCAGCTCGTCGCAGATGCAGCGCACCCTGGTGCGGCGCGCGCGGGGAAGTTTAGCGTTGGTCAGGAAATCGCTGACGCTCTGGGTCCCCGGGGACCCGAGCGGGAAGAGTACATCGCCGTCGCGCCGGGGGCGGCAGATAAGCGATCCGCGGATCTGGGCGGCGTCGAGCCATTCCTGGCGGCCGCCAGGACTCTTGCAGTGGGCTGCAAACGCGCCGCCGTCCATTGCAATCAGCTCGCATATAACCTCCCGCCCGTCGGACAAAACCGTCCGGCCCGGGCACGTCAGCTCGACGACCTCGCCCGGCGGGGGCGCATCTTCCGAGCTGCGCTGCAAGATGAGCTGACCACCCCGGCGGCGGGCCTCAAAGGACCCGCTCAAACTGACCGCCCCATCTGCTTCGCCCGTCAGCAGCCTATCCAGCTCATCGAACCGCTGGGCCCCAACCGACCGCATCGGGACGCCCGCGGCCTCCATCGCCGCCCGCAGTGCATATGTCCGGACCGCAGCGGGCTCGGCGGCAAGCAGGGAACAGTCCAAAGCAATTTGCCGCTCCTGGGCGGCGGGCGTGCGGGCCCGGGATCGCTTCAGCGCCTCGGCCGCCAGGGGTTCGATCAGCTGCTCGACCTGCGCGGCCGCGGCGGCGAGGCGAAGCAGCGCCTCATCGGTCCGCAGGTTGACCCGCTCGCGCAGCAGCGGGAGCAGCTCATGACGGATAAAGTTGCGCCGGAAGGTAACGTCGAGGTTGCTCGCGTCGGTTCGCCAGGTAAGGCCCGACGAGCGACAATACGCCTCGATATCCTTCCGCCAACACGCAAGCAGCGGGCGGACCAACATCGCATCGCACCCGCGCAGGGCCCGCACCGGCGGAATCCCCCCCACCCCGCGAATGTGTGTCCCGCGCACGATACGATAGAGAATGGTCTCGACGTTGTCGTCTGCGTTATGCCCGACGGCGACTCGGTCGGCCTTGACCTTGGCGGCGACTTCGGCAAGGAACTCGTACCGAACTGTTCGTGCGGCCTGCTCGATCCCTTCGCCGCTGGTACGTGCCTCTGCGGCGACGTCGCGGTCGCCCACAACGCACGGTAAGTCCCATCGCCCCGCAAGTTCGCCGACAAAGGCGGCGTCGGCCTTGGAATCCGCCCGCAGGCGGTGGTCCAGATGAGCCACGGTCAGGCCCAGATCTCGCCCGCGCCGAGAAAGCTCCACCAGCGCCCCCAACATCGCGACGCTGTCGACCCCGCCGGAGACACCCACCACCACCGACGCACCGGCCGGAAACATGGCGTGCATCTCGGCGAATCGCTCAACCGCATCGACGAAAACTCCGGATTTCTCGCCACTTGCGCCCATAAGCTGGCCCTTGCCTACACCCTCGGCGCGCGTATACTATCAGCTTTTCCCATCTAGCGAAACGGACCCAATGAGACCGGTCCCGCGAAAACAACATCTTTTGGCGGCGTTGATACTCCTGGCCGTAGCGGCGGGGTTCGGATACCAGGCGTTTCTCGATACTCGCCTAAGCGCCTCACAGATGCACATCGCATCGGTCGCCCTGAAGCGCCATCAGCCCGAGCTGTTCGTGCACGATCCGCTGTTGGGCAAAGCGGGGTTATGGCAGTTCTACACCCCGGCGTTCCAGGGCGTGCTCGAACAGGTGCTGGTACCGTCGGGATATGAGGACCTGACTTTACCGTTCAGGTTGCTGACCGGGTTCGTAGTGCTGATATACCTGTTCGGGATGTACGTCCTCTTATACCACCAGTGTAAGAGCTGGGCGGCGTCGGCATTCGTCTCCGTGCTCAGTTGCAGGATAATGTGGACCTTGGGCTGGTCGTACTGGGGGGCGGGGTCGCTGGGGTCGATGGCACCGTCGACCATGGCCCAGGCGATGGTCCCGTTGATCGTCCTTTCCTATCTGCGTTACGAGAGGCAGTGGCGGGTGCTGTTGGTATTCGCCTTTATCGGAGCGTGCGGGAACCTGCATCTGGTGACGGCGATGAACCTGACGCTTGTCCTGCTGGGCGTGTATCTGGGATCCCGCAGATTCCGCCCTTCGAGCTGGGCACCGGCGCTGGGGTGCGGGGCGTGCGCCCTGCTGGGCGCGGCGCCGTTTGTGTGGTTCTACTTTGCGACGCGGGCGGGCCTGGCGCCGCCGGGGGCCCAGACTTCAGCGCTGGCCGTAGCCCAAGCACTGCAAACCGCCGGGTTGGACGTCCTGTACCCGACACTATTCAAGCCACTTCTTGAATGGGGCCCATGGGCCGGGCTGCTGGCGCTACCGGCGGTTGCGGTTCTGGGGCGAATCGAGCGTTTCCGCCTGCGCAACGCGGGGGTGTGGATGTGGTTTCTGATAAGCGGGGTCGTGGTGGCCTTCGTCCTCCAGGGGGCCAGCCAGTTGATCGGAATTCTTTCAGGCAAGGCGCCGCTTGCGATCGATTTCGCCAACGCCGCGAGCCTGCTTATGCTCCCGCTTTACGTGCTTCTGGCGCAAGGGCTGACGAACCTATTCCGCCTGATCCACCACAAGGGCCCCCGGACCGCCCTGCGATGGGCGTGCGCGGCGTTGATGGGTGTTTGGTTGGTCCCCTCCGACAACTTGCGGTTTGTGCGGCACCGCGTGTACGACGTGGCAACCGCATTCATGGCCCAGGCCGATAAACCCCGCAACATCCAAAGGCACCATCACCGCAGACGACGGCGGGCAGAGCTGGCCGAAATAGCCAACTGGGCCCGCACCAACACCGAAATCGGCGCGGTCTTCCTGACCGACAGGATAGAATTCCGTATGCTGTCCCGCAGGGCGATCGTCGCCAGCGGAGACGACGTCAAATACGTCTACTACATGGCCCCATGGTCTCTGGAGGCCTGGTTGGGACGGGTGAATCAGTTATCCGCCCTGCTGTATCCTCCCGGCGGGCGGGCCGATCCGGCGGCGATAAAGCAATTCGTCGGCGAGCTGGCCCAAGAGGAGCAATTCGCGTCGGCGAGCAGTTGGTACGTTATCCTCCCGGCCGCGGTTGCGCCGGGCGAGACCGGTATGCTTGAGGCGGTGGAATCTGGGACCTGGGGCGCGGCCTATCGTCTGTACAAGGTGCGTTGACGTGGAAAGTGAACCCGGCTATAAGGTAACGGGGTAAAAGACCCCGTAAGCCTCGTGTGCCACATGAATCAGGAAGGAGAGCAAATGCGAACCATTACAGTTTCGATCATACTGCTGGGACTGGTGGGTGTCCTTTCCGGGTGCGGAACCGCAATCAAAGAAGGCGTCGGCATAGCCCGAGGCGCCAAGGGAGTTTACGCCCCGATCCAGCCCATAGCGGCCAGCGCCGCGGCCCGTCCGCTTGGGGCCTACAGGCGGTTCGAACTGGGCACGATCGCGGACGATTTCGGCGGCAAGACACCCAGTCAGTTCTTACCCCTGCTGCGCCAGGCGTTCGCCGAGCAACTCGCCGACAGCGACCTGCCCAACTCCCCCGGCGGGAAGACGCTCCTGATTCGCGGAAAGATACTGCACTACGAAAGCGAAGATCTGCTCGGTGTAGCAGTTGGCCCGCTGGAGCAAGTCGTAGTCCGCGCGGAACTGGTGGACAAGGGTACAGGTCAGGTCTTGGGCACCGCTAACTGTATCGGGCGGACCACGGAACGCGTCAACCTGGGCGTCGCCAAAAAGGCCGACGGGCTCGCCAAGGCGTTCATCTCGTGGATCGAATCCCGATACCCCTTACCTTAGAGCACTTAAGGCTTGTCTGCGCCGCCCTGAGGAACCCGGACCAATCCGCCCATGAGCAGCTCAAGTAGACCGGGCCTCCTGGCCGATGAGAATAATCTGGGACAAGTTCGTTTCGCCCGCAGGTGTTGGCGAGATGATTCGTGCCCGAACAGGCCAGGAGCCCAACCCGTGTGCCCATTCGTAAACAGTGACGATCGGCGTTGCTCGACGCACCTGACACTGGAGAACATCGCCATCGCCTTTGCGCATTGTGCGAACCGCTACACGGACTGCCCCATATTCCACGAGCTGCTGGCGGAAGAAAAGGTCCATGCCCCTCAGCAGGTTCCCGACACGGCCGCCGCAAGTTGAAACTACAGGCCATCTAGAAGGTTTCTTAGACTTCCTGCAGGCTGAATGCGGGCTGTCGCCGAATACCCGAGACGCGTACCGCCGAGACCTGCGACACTTCTTCTGTCATCTGGCCCACACCGGGGTATCAGACATAAAGAAACTGCGCACCCGGGACATCGAAGGTTTCATACGGGCTGCGCGCAAGGGGGGGCTGGGCGTTTCTTCAGTAGCTCGGGCACTGGCCGCTATCAAGACGTTCTGCCGGTACCTCATAGGAGAGCAGGTTCTCGAGAGGGACGTCTCGGCGAGCATCGAGACGCCCAAGAAGTGGCACCGCCTCCCGACGGTGTTGGACGAGCGGGCAATCGAGACCCTCCTGAGCTGCCCCGATCCGACCAAAGACGCCCACGCCGACCGCGATCGGGCGATGCTGGTTCTTCTATATGCGACGGGTATGCGTGCAAGTGAGCTGGTCGGGTTGAAGTTGGACGACATAAGCTTCGAGCTGGGGATCGTCCGGGTTCTTGGTAAGGGGCGCAAGGAGCGCATCGTCCCCGTCGCCGACCGGGCCTTGGAGATGATTCAAACCTATATCCCCAATCGCCGCGATATGGACCCGTCGGGCGGCGAGAGCGAAACGCTTTTCCTGTCGCGAACCGGCCGGCCGCTTAATCGGGAAGACCTGTTTCGAACCGTCAGGAAGTACGTCCGCCGAGCCGCGCTGCGAGGGCACATCTCGCCGCACACGCTGCGGCACTGCTTTGCGACGCAACTGCTGGCTCACGGGGCAGATCTGCGAAGCGTCCAGGAGATGCTCGGGCACGCCGACATCGCAACCACCCAGATCTACACCCACGTCGATGCCTCTCGCCTCAAGGCCATCCACAAGAAATACCACCCCAGAGGGTAAGGGCCCCAACCCCGCCGGTAATTGGAGTATGGAACACCCGCACGCGACGTAGGACAGATGGACGAACAATCAGAGGAAGCGGGATTAGGGAAGGTAGAATCAGGGCGACACGGGCACCGCGAATCGGCAGTCGAGCGGACGTAGTAGTTCAATCAGCCGAAGATGTACCTCACGCCTCGACGAGCTGGTGGGCCAGATTCTCGGGCACAAAATTACTCACCGAAGCGATGTACCCGCGGATGGCGTCGGTTAGCTTGTCCTTGGCCTCGTCGTGCGTGCTGCCGTAACTGATGCACCCTGGCAGGCACGGGCACAATGCGGTGTACCCACCTTGCTCGTCACATGTTATCCGTATGCAAAGCCTCATCCATCAGCCTCCTTCATTCATGTCAGTTCATCCCTTGACCTGACCCATATTCCAGGTGCTACTTTTGCCACTGCAGCCGTAGATACACCGGCTCCATTGATATATGTGGCGCAAGACCGCCAGCAAAACGATTCGTTGCGGCTTCCGACTCCGCCCGGCCGCACACACAGAGTTGTTTCAACCACCCCTCCTGGGCGAAGCTGAGAAGCCGACTCCGTTATGGCTGTACAATCCCGATTGGTCGATAGGTCAGGGCGCGATTGTACAAGTCACTGAATGGCACTTTCAAGCGCCGTTGGGGCTGCTAACTTGGGGCCGGCAGACTTACGAACCGGACGCGATGCATATCCCTTGGGCCGAACACAGGTTGCAATACTGTTAATGCCTCCTAACTTAAAAAGATTCTTTTTGATCAGATCAAATACGAGCTGTCATGCGAGGATCGCCGAAGGCAGCGGGGCGCAAATCGCGGGCGTATCTATAAGAGGTGTTTATCGGCGTTGCAAGATCAACCAGGGCTCAGCGGTGTACATACCCAAAGGCCGGTCAGCTTCGGACGGCGCGGGGTTATACCCCGTCGCCCCACCGTATCTGATCACAAAGCAGATCTGGCGAGACACTAGTGACGTTCGCACACCCGCCTTTGCAGCTGCCAGACCCGCTCTGCAGGTGGCGGAACTTGACGATCGCTTCGGTGGGGGTGTTGGCCTCTATCCCCACTTCCGCCTCGCCGGAGTCCTCGTCGCTGTGGTAACGAATCCGGTAGAGCATACGCCCTCCTCCTGTAGTCATATGGAACGTAGGATTCGTTTCCCCGGCGTGCAAATTGACGAAGCGGCCCGGCATGGCCCCCACAGCGGTGACCTTTCCCTTTGTGCGATGAAAACATCGGCCAGATATGAGCAAAACAATCCCGAGTCTCGGATGAAAGCAACGTGGCGGGGGTTACTTACCGCCTGGGGGGCAGGAAATCGGAGACGCCCTGTGCGATCGCATCGGCGAGGCGCGCCTGGTATCCGGCGTCGGCGAGCTTTACCGCCTCGAAGCCGTTGGAAAGGTACCCCAGCTCGACCAGCACGGACGGGCAGGTCGTGCGGACGAGGACCCTGTAATCGGCCATCTTCAGGCCACGATCGACCGCCCCGGTCGTCCCCGCAAGACGTCTCAAGATCGCCCGCGCCGCCGCTACGGACTGCTGCGAAGGCGAACGCGCCACATACGCCGAAAACCCGTGCACCGACCCATCGGGGGACGAGTCGGCGTGGATGCTGACGAAAAGCGTCGCACCGGCCCGGTTGGCGATGGCGGCCCGTTCATTGAGCTCAATGAAAGTGTCGTCGCTGCGTGTCAGCATCACCGCCACGCCCTTTGTCCTGAGTATCTGGGCGACCTTGCGGGCCACGGACAAGTTGATCGTCTTCTCGTAGATTCTGTATTTGTCGGTCCCCGGATCCTTCCCGCCGTGTCCAGAATCGAGAACAACCAGGCGCCTGGCGGAAGTGTGCATCTGGGGGGTTCTCTGTGGGGTCTTGGGCCGAGGTGATCGCAAAGCGGATCGGATGCTATCGGTAAGGGCGACCGGGAGAAACAACATCCCGCTGACCGGCACGATCCCGCCGGTGTGACCGACCACTTTGCCGTTAACAAAGACCCGACCGCCGGGGTCCGCGAACAGCAATACTGTGTTGGTGCGATCCTTAAGGGCGGCGCTGTGGGCGCCGGAGGCGGCGACCTTCATGTCCAGCCGCCCGGCCAGTTGGTAGACGCTGATCGTCCCCAGAGGCGCCGCGACCGGTTCGTTGGTGTCTGCGGCGAAAGCGTTGGGTTGCTGACACCCCCCCACCAGCACGCCCGCAAGGACGATCAACAGGATGGTAGATACGGATCTGGCCAATTCACACACCTTAGCAGGACAACGCCAGCCTCAATTCTCCACGCCTCCGGCGAACCCGCAGTATAGCAGGAACACCAACCACGCCAGAACAATCAGACCAATCAGCGCATATTTCCAAAGACCTCTGTTCGCCGAGCGGTCCGGGATCCCATCGACCATATCGACCGGCTCGGGGACGGCGGGCGGTGCGCTGGATTCAGCTTTCTGCTGGGTCATTCCTTCGGCTCGAACTTTCCGGCGTCCTTGAGCGCCTCGTCAAGGTCGTAGACGTCACGGAAGTCCTCGATGCTGTCGGACTCGGACTTCTTCATGAACTTATGCTCGATAAGCAGGTACACCATATTCCCGAAGTCGATCGTGGCGTGGATGTTCCACCTACCCAGGACCGCCTTGGCGAGCATCCCCCACTTTTCGATCGCCAGGTCGCGAAGGGCGCAGCAGATTTGCTGGCCCGTCACATGGCGCTGCCCGAGCGACGACCCCTCGTCGCCGTAGGTCGCCTCAGTCGCCATCGCCAGGCCCTCCTGCAAGAAACGATACGCCTCGGGCGAGTACCGCCCGTCCTGGCGGATCACCTCTTCCATCGACATCGTCGGGTCATCCGACATTACTCGGTCCTCGGAAAGAGCGGTTCGGGTTTTCCCGTTCGGTCGCCGCCGCTCAACAGACCCCATGCGCCTGTCCTCTCCAGCGGTCCGTCGGGGCCTGTCCAGCCGATCTGGGCGAGACCCTTGGCGGCGGCGGTGGGCATTATCGGGCGCAAGTACAGCAAGATAATTCTGACTGCCTCAGCGCAAGTGTACAAGATCGCGCCAAGCTTCTGTCGCTGGGTCTGGTCCTTTGCAAGCTTAAACGGCTGGGTGGCGTCGATGAAGCGGTTGCTGGCGCCGGTAAGGGCCAGCAGTTTGTCAATGTAAACGTGGAACCCGCACAGCTCCATCACGCCAACGGCCGAGCGGTGCAGATCCGCGGCGGCGTCCAGCAACTCCTTGGCGGAATCGCCCGCATCGCAACGAGGCGGAATGACACCGTCGAAGTAGCGGTCTATCATGTTGACCGTCCTGCTGAGCAAGTTACCGATCCCGTTGGCCAGCTCGCCATTGTATCGCCGGCGCAGCATCTCGTGCGAGAAGTCGCCGTCGGCCCCGAAGGCAACCGACCGCAGCAGGAAGTAGCGGAACACGTCCACGGAGTATTCGCGGCAGATGTCGGCGATGACCTCGCGGGAAATGAAATTGCCCAGCGACTTGGACATCTTCTTACCCTCAGCCGTCCACCACCCGTGGGCAAAAACGCACTTTGGAAGCGGCGCGTCCAGGGCCATCAGCATGCAAGGCCAGTAGACCGTGTGGAACCACAGGATGTCCTTCCCGATCAGTTGCACGTCGGCGGGCCAATACTTCCACCCGACCTGATCGTCATCGTCGCCCAGCTCGGGCCATCCCAGAGCGGTAACGTAATTACTCAGGGCGTCGATCCAGACGTAAACAACGTATTTATCGTCATTTGGCATCGGCACACCCCAGGGCAGCTTCTCGGCGGGCCGAGATATACACAGGTCATCCACACCCATTCGCAGCTTGGAGAGCACCTCGTTGCGCCGCGCGTCCGGCTGGATGAACGTCGGGTTGGCGACAATGTGCTCGATCAGTTTCGGTATCCACCCGCCCAGGCGGAAGAAATAACTCTCCTCGCTATATCGCACCAGGGCCCCACCGCTGATCTGGCTCTTGTAATCGTTGTCGCGGGCGGCTGATTCCGTGACGAACTGCTCCTGGGCCTCGTCGTACCATCCCTCGTACCGTCCGAGGTAGATTTGGTCCTTCTCGACGAGTCTGCTGACGATCTGCTGGACGCGCCGCTCGTGCCGCGGGTCCGTGGTGCGGATAAAATCGTCGTACGAGATATCCAAGTCGCCCCACAGATTTTGGAAATGCACGACGACCTCATCGGCCAAGTCCCTGGGAGTCGTGCCCCGCTCGGAGGCGGCTGCGAATATCTTGATCCCGTGCTCGTCTGTCCCGGTAAGGAAATGCACGTCCCGCCCGGCGGCGCGGAAGAACCTCGCCAACACGTCGGCGGCGATCGTCGTATACGAATGGCCGATGTGCGGGGAATCGTTAACGTAGTAAATAGGCGTTGTCACGTAATAGGTTTGGCTCATACCTGGGTGAATCCTCTTCGAATGCGCAGAAAAATCAAGGCCAAACTGTCTTGAGTTTATCGGCCCGGACGCCTGAGGGACCCCAGAAGAACCTTCCGAGACAACAGTTATCAGCGCATAGAACACCCAAGGATCGCCTCAATTGAGGGCCTGGGTCGACGCTAAGGAGTGATTAGCTGCAACGCCGTCTGGGAACTGCTGCCATAATTCCGCGCGATGATTGCGTCCGCCGGACCGACCTGCCTGTCGCGGTTAAAGTCATACGCGTCGTCGATCTGGGCCGGATCCTGAACCAAAGTATGCGGATTGTTCCTAACGCCTATGACGTCGGTTGGCGTGACTTCGGCGTCGGTGGGTGAATTGCCCGTCTCGCCAACGGCGTTGCCGAAATAAAAGACATCCGGCGACACAAGGCCGGTCTTGGACGTCGCCTTGACCGTCACCTCAAGCCATTTGTTTATGATCATGTACTCGCTGAAGATCATCGTGATTCGGTCCGATCCGCCCACCCCTTCGCCTTGGCGAACAATAATCTGCCTCGGATTTGGACCGTCGGCCCAACCGGCCGGGTCGTTGTCGTTGCCCACCTTGAAGGTAAAGTCACCGGCGCGAGGGACGCCGGGCAAGCGAGAGATATCGATCATGATCCCGTTGATCCCGTAGGTGTAGCTTGTGTAGTTGGCGAACGTCGCCGCCCCGCCCGGCAGCAGCGCAGTCTTGTCCGGCGCGATCGCACCGTCGTCGGCAGGACTCGCCATGAAGTCATTCCCGTCAAAGGCGCAGTAGTTATAGAAGATGTATCGGCCCACGACCGACTGAGGAGTCAGCGCCAGCATCACCCTATCAAGCACCTCCTGGTCCCTGGTATCTTTGTGCTGCATCCCGACCTGCGGGACGAACTGACTGAGCCGCGACGCATCCGTGGTCGGGACCTGGGCCCATTGGGGAATGGGCAGCGGCTCGGAGATAGTCGAGTAGTGATCCATGTTCTCGGGCGGCAGGATGTTGCCGTGGACGTACAATTGCCCCATGTCGCTTTGTGTATAGACCGTCCCCTGCGGCAGCGGCGGGTTAGCCGGGCCGTTCTCGTCAGCGTCCCAGCCTGCTTGATCCCCATATACAATAGCACTGTATGCGTACACCCCTGTGGTGATGAAGCAGTTGTTGATGATGTTGGCGTCGATGTGCCCTTCGCCGGGCTCGTTCCTGATGCGCAGCCCATACCCCCAGCCGAAATGGCCCCAATTGTAGATCACGTTGTTTACGAAATCGAGACTTGTCGTCCAGCTTCGCATCTGCGGGTTCCGCTCGGAGTTTTCGGCCCAGACGTTCTGATAGAACGTGCACTTTGTTTTCTCGGGCGTCCACCAGCGACCGGCAAACGACATCGCCTTCTCGGAATGATAGAACAAGCAGTTCGATAAGGTCATGTTCTCAAGCGGGCCTTGGATCCAGACCTTCCCGCGATCGTCGCGCACCGTCAGATGGTCCACAATCACGTTTGAGACCCCGGGGCCTCCGCCATAATAATCTCCCCCGATATACAGAAGCTTGGTTCCAACCAAGTGCTGATTATACCCAGGCTCATCAAACAGACCGTCGAACTTGATGTGGTTGATGATGACGTCATGCACAGCAGAGCTGCCCGGCAGAATTGCGATCATACCCTCTGACCACGTTGCCGGGTCGTAAGCCACCTGCGTAATCGTCACGCCGGGGGGCGGGGCGCTGAACCCGTCTATCGTGATGTTGTTCCCTTGGACATAGATGTTCCCCTCCAGTGCAATCGTCCCGCCGCTGGCAAACTTAATCACACGATCCGAGCCGTCCACCGCCTTGCGCAGGCCGCAGGGATCGTCATGCGTCCCACTGTGGGGATCCGAGGAGGGACTGAGGTAACCAAGCGCCGGATCGACCCAGAAGACCTGCCCGCCCGCCCCGCCCACGGTGACCTTGCCAAACCCATCGTAGTGGGACCCGCACTCGGTGTCCTCGGAGTCGGTGTATCCGTCTCCGTCGTTGTCTATACCGTCTCCGTCGACCTCTGAGATATCCCCGTTAGGCTCGGCGAGCAAGTAAGAGACAGATAGGACAAGCACCAGAGCTGCGATGAGTGGAAGCTTCGCGCACATGTTACACACTTAAGTCGAGTCCTCTCCTATCGCTACAAGATCAGAATCATTGTACAAGGGAACCCGAGTGCCCGTCAAGCTGGCTAGAATCACAAAGCCGCCTGCAACTGGTCGGCGGAGCGGACAACTTGCTGGGGCTCGCCGCCGGGTGGCGCGGGCTTTGCGGCGTGAATCTGCCCATCCCGGACCCACTGTATCGTCAGCCAACCAAGTTCATTCGGCGCGATGAAATCCTTGGCTGGATTATCGGCGACGTACGCGCAGGTCTCGTGCGGGATGTCGAGCTTGGTGCGGATCGCCTCAAACCCGAGCGGCGAAGGCTTCCAAGCGTCGCGCCCCATCTGGTCCGTCAAGACGATCGCATCGAAAAACTGCTCGACCCCCAGGGCCGCCACTTTAAGCCGCTGGGCCAGGAGGAACCCGTCGCTCAGCAGGGCCAGCTTCCAGCGGCGGTGCAGTTGGGGGAGCATCTCGGCGACACCGGGGTACAGTTCAATTTCGGGTCTATGCTCCCGGTAGACGCCGATAAGCTCTTGGATCTGCCCGCCCGTCAGGCTCAGAGCGAACTGTTCGGACAATGCGTCGAAGGCGCCCTGGGTTTTACCAGCCTGGAATCGCGACCAGAGCCAGTCGTCAAACGGCTCTTGGCGGTTCAGCTTCTCTTGGAGGTGCGCTGCAACCGCCCTATACCCGCTGCGGACGTACTGAGACTCGCGATACAGTGTATCATCGAGATCAAAGACAATCGCCCGGATTGATTTGCTTCTCTGGTCCATCCGTCGGATCGGGCCGCTCTAGCGGAACTGTGGGGACTTGTAGCCCGGCAGTAAGGTTAGGTCATCGACTTCCATGAAGACGGCTTCGTCATACCGCATCATCAGAAGCTTATCGGTAAACTTGCCCAGCTCTGCTGTGACGGGAATGGCGAGTACCTCCTGCAACAGGTACAGGGGCAGGTTGGCCCCGGCGGCGATCGACAGTGGCGCCCCGCCTCCGAAACGCGGGTTAACCTCGAAGAATCGCGGCTGGGAGTTTCCGGAGCGCCGGCACTGACAGCAGAACACGCCCCACAGATCGCCGAGCGTCTGGGCCAGTTTCGTCGCAGCCTCTATCATATCGGGATCGTTGCGCGTCACGCCCTTCTCGACCTCACCGGATCGCACGATGAGTCTCTGGCGTGGAACGACACAACGAACCTCACCATCACGGGTCCGGTAGACGTCGATGGTGAATTCCTGGCCCGCAACGAACTCCTGAACCAACATCGCGTCGCCGAAGGTCGCAATGTGGGCATTGAACTGCCCCTCATTACGGACCACACCAGTACCAACGCCGGCCGAGCCGCGGACCGGCTTGACAAAACAGGGATAGAACGGGGCTCTGCGAAACTCGCTCAGCGTGGAGGTCTTGATCGTCGCCAGGCCCGCCTTGGCGAGCAGAGCATTGAGGCGCGTCTTGTCTCTACACAGAGAGACGCTCTGCTCCGAACCGACCATGACCGTGCAGCCGACCGCGGCCAGCTTCTCCCGCTGACGGGCCAGGCTGCGCAGGTCCAGATCGGTCAGAGGCACCAGCAGGCCTATCTCGTGCTTCTTTACGATCTCGAGGATCTTCTGGATGTACTCCAATCGCCCCACGGTCGGGACAATCTCGCCGACATCGGCCTTTTGAAACGCCGATGAGCCGGTGTTGATGTCCGCGGCGACGATCTTACCCGTCACGCCCAGCTCGTCCATCGCGCGCCGGAAGGCTTCCAGCAGGGCGACTCGCCGACCCACACAGGTAAACAGGATATTCAACCGGGTCCCGTCAGTCAGTTTCACGCTCCTTGTCGCGGCTGTAGCGATGTTCGTAGATCTGCCTTTGACCGGAAAACATATTCTTCATTGTCCGCATAACGATCTTCATGTCCAGCCAGATGCTCTGATGAGCGACATAATACAGGTCCATTTCGATCTTATCTTCGTGCGTCAGAACGGGCCCCCCGTAAGCCTGAGCATAGCCCGTCATCCCCGGCCGCACGTCCAATCGGCCCCGCTGGCGCTGGTCCCACTTGGCGGCTTGGCGTTCGTAGAGCGGCCTGGGGCCGACGATACTCATCTGCCCGACAAGAACATTGAACAATTGAGGCAGCTCGTCCATGGACGTCTCTCGCAAGAGCTTCCCGATCCGCGTCAAGCGCGGGTCGTCACCGGAGTGTGGTGAGACCCCATAGGGATCAATATCGGCCCTCATTGTCCGAAACTTCAGCATAGTAAAACACTTACCCCGCCAACCCACCCGGCGCTGGCGAAAGACCGCACGCCCCCGCGAACCCGCCCTGATCAGCACTGCAATAATCAGCATCGGTAAGGTCAGGATCACTGTCGCAACCAGGGCGACCAGGATGTCCAAGAGGCGTCTTAGCATCGGCCTAGCTACGGGCTGCCCCGAGTGGAAACTGGGCGGACCGTCTCAGGTTAGGTTCTGACGATACCAGTCGATCGACTGCTTCAGCCCGTCGGCGAAGAAGACCTTCGGCTCATACCCGATTGTCTGCTTGGCACGAGTGACGTCAGCCAGCGAGTGTTTGACGTCCCCGGAACGATCAGGGCCGTGCTCACTCTGGATGTCCGAGCCAAGCAGCTCCCTGATCTGCTCGAACACCTGATTGATGCTCGTTCGCCGGCTGCAAGCGATGTTTATGGCCTGTCCGTTGCAGACCTCCGCCGGCGCCGCAGCCCCCAGCCAGTTCGCCTCGCAGGTGTTGGCGATGAAGCAGAAGTCCCGGGTTTGCTCCCCGTCCCCGTCGATCAGTGGTCGCTGCCCACACAGCAGCTTGGAAACGAAAATCGGAATCACCGCAGCGTACGCGCCCTGGGGGTCCTGGTATGGTCCGAAGACGTTGAAATACCGCAGGCACAGCGTCTCGAGGCCGAACACAGCCGCATACCCACGCATGTACGCCTCGCAAGCGACCTTGCTGGCCGCATACGGGCTGATCGGGAGGGGCACCATCTGCTCGTGCTTGGGCGATTCGGCCTGATCGCCGTAGGCGCTGGAGGATGCGGCGAAGATGACCCTCTTTACCCGCGCGGCCCGTGCAGCTTCCAGGACGGTGATAGTCCCGTTGACGTTCACGTCATGGGTGGTTACCGGATCGGCGACGCTGCGCGGAACCGATCCCAGCGCCGCCTGGTGGAAGATCGCCGCACAGCCCGTCACCGCGCGGTCGACCACCGAACGGTCGCGAATGTCGCCCTCGATCAGCTCGATCCGATCCAGGATGTCGGTGAGATTCTGTCGCTTCCCTGTGGCGAAGTTATCCAGCACGACAACGTCGTGGCCGCGATCCAAAATGTACCGCGTCAGATTACATCCGATAAAACCCGCACCGCCCGTTACCAGGTATTTGGCCATACCAGTTACATCCTCGCCCGTTCAAATTCGATGATCTGCTGGAGCGTCTCCGTCAAAGAATACTTCGGTTCATAGCCTATCAAAGTTCTGATTTTCGTAAGGTCCGGGATGCGCGTGAGCATGTCGTCAAAGGGCCGCCCGTACGCCTCCTCGTAGCTGAGGCGAGTCTTCCGGCTGGACGATCCGGTCATCTCGATGATCGTATCGGCCAGCGATTCTATTGAGATCGGCTCGTCGGATCCGACGTTGATGACCTGCCCGTCGGCCTTGTCGGTTTCCATCAGCTTAACCATAGCATTGACCACATCGGTGACATTGCAGAAGCAGCGGATCTGGGCGCCGGTTCCGTAGATCTCGATCGGCTCGCCCGCCAGCGCCCGGCGGACGAATCGCGGGACGACCATCCCGTACTGGCCTGTCTGTCGCGGCCCGACCGTATTGAAGAACCGGCAGATAACCGCCTCCAGCCCGTACTCGTTGTGGTACGCCAGCGCCAGGAACTCATCCACCATCTTGCTGCACGCGTAGCTCCATCGCGTGTAGCGCGTCGAGCCGAGGGTCGTGTCGTCGTCCTCGCCGAAGGGGGTCTTCGTGCTCTTCCCATATACCTCGGAGGTCGAGGCGATCAGTATCTTACGGGAGAACTTGTTAGCCAGGTTCAAGACCACTTCAGAACCGTGGATGTTGGTCTCGATAGTGTGGACCGGCTCGTCGACGATAAGCTGGACGCCTACTGCCGCCGCCAAGTGATAAATCACGTCGCAGCGGTCGACCAGCGCCGTCATGGTCGACTCGTTTAGCACCGTCTCACGGACTAACTCGAAGTCTTCCCGCCCCATCATGTGTGAGATGTTATCCGTTGACCCGGTCGACAGATCGTCAACCACGGTAACGCGGTGGCCCGCCTTAAGCATCAACTCGCACAGGTGCGACCCGATAAACCCCGCGCCACCGGTAATCAGTATCCTCATAGATCATATCCTTCTTAGCGACAAACTCTGCTCCGGGGCCGTGGACAATACACGGTTTGACCGACCCAGGCAAGCGGGAAGGGATCAGTCTCGCGCCCATCCGCTCAGGATTCGCCGCAACACGGTAAGCATGAGCTGGCGGGCCGGGATCTGTTTGTCAAACCCGATAAGACGCGTCTTGAACCACCAAGTCCCCAGCAACGACATCTGCACAACACCCAGGTAGATCGCCCCGGCGTGCAGATTGGGCTGGGCGGCGCCGCTGCGCAACAGGTATTGGAAGGCGACGCCGCCGATCAGGCTGCCAACCGCGGCGCAAATGGCGCTGGTCAGGTTTATGAGCGTAAACCCGGCCGTCTGATAGATGGCGGGGACGACGTTCAGCGCCACCCACGTTCGGCCCATCATCATCCCGCCCTGAAAGAACCCTCGCAGCAGATAGAATCCCACTGCCCAGGCGATCAGCATCATCGGATCGGCTGGGATGACCAGCCACGCCAACCACGCTAACCCCAGCGTCGCCTGGGCCACCAGGGTGATGCTGAGCGTCGAGCGCCCCCCGTGGCGGTCCACCATCCCCCCCCACAGCCGCAGCCCCAGCATGTGCCCAAGCGCCTGGGCCGTAGCGACCCAGATGATTACGCTCTTGGGCAGCCCGGCTTTGACAAACATCACGACCCAGAACGGCATCATCAACCCGGCCAGAAACTTGACGGCCCCGCCGAAGACCAGGAATCGCCGCACGGGCTGATTCTTAAGGATCAGTCGAATGCGCACCCAGAGGTTTACCTGTACGTGCGCGGCCGGTGCCTCGGGAACGCGCCGGATGAAGTACGCCGCCGCAGTAAGCGCAACGAAGCCGACGGCGAACGGGACGGCGAAGCCCGTGCTGTGCGGATGGACGTGCAAATAGAAACCCACGCCGATGGGAACCACGATCTCAATCGCTCGCAGCACCGTCCGCAACCGCACCAGGAACACCCCCACCGCGCCACCGGCCGTGTTGTCCTGGATCAGCGGCCACCATGCGGTCTGACCGACCTGGCGACACAGGATCATTGCGCCGTAGGCGATCAGGGCCAAAGCGACCGCTCTCGTTCCAATCCATCCGCTGGCAGCCAAGGCGACCAGCACGGCCACGACCGGAAGCGCCGCGACCCGGCCGAGGAACGCCAGGCGAACCTTACCCAGACGAGGCACAATCTGCACGCCGACGAGCTGACCAGCCCAGCCGCCTTGGACCAACGCGTTCAGCACACCAACGTGAAAGGCAGTTCCCCCCAACGCCAGAACAAAGAGCCTCCCGAGCCGCCGGACCATCGCCGACATGTAGATCCCCTCGCAGATGCTCACACGGACGATCGCCGACTGGCCGCGCCGCCTCTCGCTCTCCGGCAGCAGCGCTTCCTGCGTTTCCAGCGGCACATCAGCTTTTTGCGATTCGTCACTCATCTTCAAAACAAACGGGCGGTCCGCCAAGCGTCCGCTCGCTTAGGGTCCGCTCGCTTAGCGCTCGCGGCTAGTTCATACGTTTACGATCTCACGTGCCTACCAGCCGCCAGCGCTAAGCGAGCGGATCTCCAGTTCACACATTTACGGTCTCATGTGCCTACCAGCCGCGAGCGCCAAGCGAGCGGATCTCCAGTTCACACATTTACGGTCTCATGTGCCTACCAGCCGCGAGCGCCAAGCGAGCGGATCTCTACTTCATACATTTACGGTCTCATGTGCCCGCCAACTGCCAGCGCTAAGCGAGCGGATTTCTCTGTGGGCCCATAGGGCGGGCACATGCGCAGCACGCGCCGCAAGTCCTTCCCGGCGGGTTTATCTAGTCGAATCCCGGGAGGAAATCGGCCTGGGCGTCGAAGAGCTCATCGGTCATTTGCTTGATCTGCCCTAGGTCGCAGACGGCCGATGTCAACGGGTCCAACATTAGCGCGCGGGTGGCCGCATCGCGGGATTTCTCAATACACGCCGTCGCGGCCAGATCGACGAAGCGCATGTTGGAATCGCAGACGGCGGCACACTGCGGCGGTAAGGGCCCGAAGTGCGTGGGGCTTATCCCCCGCCCGTCCGCGACGCAGGCGACCTCCACCATGCCGTCGCCCGGCAGGTTATCAATCAGTCCGGCGTTAGGCACCGTGCCGTAGAACACGAACGGGGTGTTGGTCTCGGTCGCCTGGATGATATAGCTGGCGTACTCCCACGTCCGGTCAGTCTCGATCGGCTCGTCGCCGGAGATTACCTTGCGGCGGTGCTCGTCCTTATCGATGCGCCACTGCGGCCAGTTCGCCGCATAGAACCCGCTACCGCCGCGGTAGCCGTTGCGACAATACTTTTTGACCAGGTCCGGCCGCTTGCGATAGTACGGTAGGTACTCGCTGAGGTGTCCGGACGATTCGGTGATGAAATACCCGAAGTGCTTCATCATGTCCCAGCGGACGGGGTCCTGCTCGTATAGCTGCGGGTCCGCCGCGACCTTCTCGGTAAGTATCGGGTAGAGGTCCTCGCCCTTGTGGGTCAGCTCTGTGAACCAACTCAAGTGGTTAATCCCGCCGCATCGCCACTTCATTTCCTGGTACGGGACACAAGCGTATCGGGCCAGTGCGTGGCTCGTGCCCTGGACGCTGTGACACAGACCTATAACATTGGCGCCGCTGGCCCGGGCGGCGGCTAGACACAGAATGCTCATCGGGTTCGTGTAGTTAAGCAACCAAGCAGCCGGGCAGAGCCGCTCGATGTCGGCGAGCACCTCCAGGAAGACCGGTACGGTCCGCAGCGCCTTAAACAGCCCGCCCGGCCCGATCGTATCGCCGATGCACTGGTCCACGCCGTATCTAGCCGGGATGTCGTTGTCCAGCCGGACCGTCTCGACGCCGCTTACCTCTATGCAGTTAATGATGTAATCGGCCCCGGCGAGCACGTCGGTCCGGTTGGTGCTGGCGGTCACCGTCCAATCCGTGCCCATCAGTTCGACTATCTTGGCGGCGACCTGCTCGGCCAGTTCGAGCCGCTGCTCGTCGATGTCGACAACCGCCATCTCACCGCGTCGGGCGCCGGGGATGTTCATCACGTCCACGAAAAGCTTCTCAAAGAAGAAGCTCCCGGCGCCAAGGAAAACGATCTTAAGCGAGCGCGACACTTCCGGGAGGATCCCCAGGTTCGCCGCCCGCTTCATGTGTGCCTCGTGTCCGAGTTTCTCATCAAGTGTTTTCGCCATTGTAATATCCTGTCAATTATCCCGCCGAACCAGAACACCCCAGAACCCCTCGCCAGGCGCGGTCAAGCCCAGCGGCCGGGCCACATCCACCGGCTCTGGATCGCGCCATTCGCTCGCCATGATGTCCAACCAGCGCGCCGACCAGCCTTTTGTCGCATCGGGACCCGAGACGTCCAAACTCACGGCCCCGCCGTTGGTGAAGAACACAGCATACTCGATTCCCGGATTGGCGAAGCAGTATGCGGCGTTATCGGCCCGATCCGAAAGCAGATCGTTATGCGGGTCGCCGGCGAACCAGCCCATCGCGTCGGTCAACATCCGCAGGCTCTTGATGTGAGATTGTGCCCGTTCGTTGAGGCCCTGACCGGAAACCGGCCTATGGAACCTCGCCGACGCACAACCCCCCAATATGTTCCGCCAGAACCGCTCCTGCCCGTCGATGTCGGTCCCGAAACGCCACGCATCGGCGCCGTAGATCTTGACATTATTCATCGGCCGCAGAAGCCCCGCAGCCTTGAGGCGCCGCCGCTGGGTTTGCATGTTGTCCCAATGCGCCTGGGCTTTCTGGTGGTTGTTTTGCGAAATGTCGATAAACGAGTAGGTTTCCGGATGGTCCGTCGTGTTGGCGTGCGCCGAGTCGGCCAGGTCCCACGGGTCCCACATCTCGGTGGTCTCGACGCTCAGCCCCGCTTGATGAGCCTTGTTCTTGATGTAGGCGGACCAGTAAGCGCCCCACGGGGGGTTAACGGCAGTTTCGTTGTCCATGCAATAAAGCACGTGCCCATACCCCAGCGTGTGCGAAAGCAACGTATCGACAAACGCCTCCTGATACCTCAGGACGATCTGCTGGTCGTCCTCCTGGGGCGTCGTGCGGAAGAAGTTGCTCTGGACCTCGCACGGATGTGTATCCTGCTCTAATGGCAGTGCGGTTTCCTCGGCGGTATAGTTGACGTTGTTGGCGGGGTTGAATGGGTTGGCAGCCCAAAACCCCCGGTAGTAATCGAACGTCGCCCAAACCTCGACCTGCACGATGATGTCACGCTGGTGCGTCAACTCCAGGAAGCGGGTAAACCGGCGCCAAAATTCCCGTCCGGGCTTGTTCAAATCATACAAGCCGGTCTCGGCGTCGGCCTCGAACGGCCAGACGTTACCCTCATCCCGTGAGGACATCGTGCTGCGGACGTAATTACCGCCGACCGAGGCGAGCAAATCCAGGTGCTCTTGAAGGTCGGGAATCTGAAACAGATTATCCTCCACGCTTCCGCCCAGAAGCAGCACGCCCTCGCCCTTATACCGCCAGTAGGCCGGATGATCCTTGGCGGGTTGAATCCTGTTGGCGTCGTCGTTGTTGTGGCTCATCTAACGCTCCTTGGACAGAGAATATCCCGGTTAGTATTGCCCGGCGCGTCACTGATTTCAAGCTCCGGTCAACTGATCCTTGACGTTCGGTCCGCGGACAGGTAGAAACATCGCTTCGCGAAAACCTCGAAACTGACAGGAGCAAGCCATGGCTGATGTGAAGATTCTGTACGACAAGGACGGCTCGCTGGAGCCGTTGAAGACAAAGACGGCGGCCGTGATCGGTTACGGCAGCCAGGGGCATGCCCACGCCCAAAACCTGCGCGACAGCGGGATCAACGTCGTCGTCGCCGAGCTTGAGGGGACGAACAACTACAAACTGGCCGTCGAGGCGGGCTTTGAACCCATCAGTGCCGCCGAGGCGACGAAACAAGGCGACCTGATCATCATCACCTTACCGGATGAGATACAGGCAGCCGTCTACAAGAAGAACATCGAACCGAACCTGACGGAGGGCAAGGCGCTGGGGTTCTGCCACGGGTTCAACATCCACTTCAAGCAGATCGTCCCGCCCGCCGGGGTTGACGTGATAATGATCGCCCCGAAAGGACCCGGGCACACCGTCCGCAGCTGCTTTACCGAAGGCTCCGGCGTCCCGTGCCTGATCGCCATCGAGAAGGACGAGACGGGCAACGCCAGGGACATCGCCTTGGCGTGGGGCATCGGTATCGGAGGCGGCCGGGCCGGTATCATAGAGACCACCTACAAAGAAGAGACCGAGACGGACCTGTTCGGCGAGCAGGTGGTGCTTTGCGGCGGGTTGACGTCGCTGGTAATGGCCGGGTTTGAGACGCTCACCGAGGCCGGGTACCAACCGCACATCGCCTACTTCGAGGTACTCCACGAGCTGCTGCTGATCATCAAGCTGATGACCGAGGGTGGGATAAGCTACATGCGGTACAGCATCTCCAACACGGCCGAGTATGGGGACCTGACCCGCGGCCCGATGATCATCGACGAGCACGTCAAGGCGAAGATGAAGGAGATCTTAACGGCGATCCAGGACGGCAGCTTCGCCAAAGAATGGATGGACGAGTGCAAGGCCGGGAAGCCCAACTTTAACAAGCTCTATGAGTCCGACAAGAATCACCCGATCGAAGTGGTCGGCCGCAAGCTCCGCAAGATGTTCTCCTGGATGGACGCCAAGGAAGTCCCGGAAGAATAGCAAGCGTCCGCACGGCGGGTTTTCTAACCCACCGCGCTTGACCTGATGTTGTCGCCCAAAGCGCGGCGTCCCTTGGGGACGCCGCGTTCAGTGCCGGTAAGACTCACTGCGGACTTAAATGAAAGACATCGATCAGCTAAAACGCGATATCGTCTTTGACGTGACGCTGCGCGGGCACCCGCTTACCTTGCACAGCACGTGGGGCCTGTTCAGCCCCCGGCGCATCGACGACGGAACGTACAAGCTGATCGACAAGGTCGAGGTAGCCCCGGCGGACCTGACGCTGGACCTGGGCTGCGGGTACGGCGCGATCGGCCTGGCGATCGCCAAGGACTCACCCCAGGGCGCTGTCCACATGGTAGACAAGGATTTTGTCGCGGTGGATTTCGCCGCCAAGAACGCGGCCGTCAACGGCATTGACAACGTGCAGACTTATCAGTCCAACGCATTCAGCGCCGTCCCGGACGTCAAGTTCGACAATATCTGCTCGAACCTGCCCGCCCATGTCGGGGCCCAACTGCTGCGGATCATCCTCGCCGACGCCAAGGCGCACCTGAAGAGCGGCGGGAAGCTATACGTGGTGACCATCGCCGGGCTGCGGAAGTTCATCAAGCGCAACTTCCAGGAAGTCTTCGGGAACTACAGGAAGCTTAAGCAGGGCAAGACATACACCGTCGCACTGGCGGTCAAGGAATAGCTCCGCCCGCAATCGCCATCCCAGATGAAGCCAAGCCGCCCTTCAGCCGATATGAAACATGTTGTCACCGATTGACGACGAGCCGTTGACGCTGTAGGATCACAGTAATACTTCATCGGAGTTTGGTTATGCCGAGTTGGACGACAGCACGAAGCCGCGTAAGGGCATCTTCAAGCATGATGATGCCGCGGGCTCGGTCTGTCGCCGGCTCGGGCATCATGCGAACTTAGATTGCCCAATCCGCTAGACCTACCGGGCCCTTGAGCCGTCAAGCTCTTGGGCCCTTTTCTTTTGCCTATTTAACGAAGGAGAATCCCCGTGAGACGCAAAGTATACGTTACAACTTCGATACCGTACGTAAACGCCAGGCCGCATGTGGGCTTTGCGCTGGAACTGGTCCAGGCCGACGTGATCGCACGCTACAACCGGCTAGTTGGCAACGAGACCTGTTTCCAGACGGGCACAGACGAAAATGCCCTAAAGAACGTGCTGGCTGCCCGGCGACAGGGCTTGGATCCAGCTGAGTTAGTCGAGCGCAATTCACGCCTGTTCTGTCAGCTGGCGGATGCGCTTCGGATCAGCTACGACGCGTTCATCCGCACGACGGACGCCAGGCATCGCAAGGCGGTACATACGTTTTGGAAGCAAATCCGGCCGGAAGACATCTACACAAAAGCCTACGAAGGGCTCTACTGCACCGGCTGCGAAGACTTCTACCTGCAAAAGGACCTCCTCGACGGTTGCTGTCCGGAACACGGCACGCCGCCCGTGCGCGTTGAGGAACGGAACTACTTTTTCCGCCTGTCCGCGTACCAGCAGAAGCTCGAGCAACTTATAGCTGGCGGCGAAATCAAGGTAATCCCCAAGACGCGCAAGAACGAAGTACTCAGCTTCATTCGCGGCGGCCTGCAAGACATCAGCATCTCTCGCGATACAGCTCGGGCATGCGGATGGGGCATAGACGTGCCTGGAGATCGGTCGCAGGTGGTCTACGTGTGGATTGACGCGCTGATCAACTACATCTCAGGGCAGGGATTTGGAAGCGGTGATAACTGGCGCCAGTTCTGGTGCGCCGAAGCCAAGAAGATTCACGTCATCGGCAAGAACGTCTGGAAGTTCCACGCGGTCTACTGGCCGGCGCTGCTGCTTTCGGCGTCCCTGCCGCTGCCCGATGAGATCGTGGTCCATGGCTTTGTCACGGCCGAGGGGGGCAAGATCGGCAAGTCACTGAACAACACCGTCGACCCGTTCGCGATTGTCGATGCGTACGGCACCGATGCGCTCAGGTTCTACTTGCTCAGGGCGATACCTGCTTTCGAGGACGGCGACTTCAGCCTCGAGCGATTCAAGGGATTATACAACACAGAGCTGGCCAACGGCCTGGGGAACCTTGTGGGCCGCATTACCGCCCTGTGTGAGAAGGCCCAACTCCGCCAATACGCCGCGCCGAACAAGCCCGAATCGCCCAAGGGCTTCGTCGAAGCGATCAGCAGCTACGAACCCGGCCGAGCGTTAGCGGCACTTTGGGAGACAATAAGAGACTTAAACAGAGATATCGAAACCGCAAAGCCGTGGGAGTCGCTGAAGGCGGGCGATGCTGAAGCCGTCAGGGCGCACCTGGTGAACTGGTTGGATCGGCTGGGTGCATTGGCGTACTGGCTGGCGCCGCTGCTGCCGGAGACAAGTGCAAAGATCGCCGAGGCCCTGCGAGACAGCCCGATCAAAAGAAGCGAGCCACTATTCCCGCGAGCGCAATAGGCTCAGCGTGTCCGCTACAACGAGTTGCTATCGTGCCATTCCATTAAGATGTGTGTCTTTGTTCGATCATACTGATGAAAACCAAGCCTCTGGTAAAGCTTCAATGCGCGACTCTCGTGAAGGACCCCAAGCTTGACCGGAACTTGTCGTGATTGGGCTTCCTTAATCACCCCCCGCAAGAAAGCAGAACCTATCCCACGCCCCTGGTGCTCTGGGAGTATCACAAGCTCGCGCACATAACTGTAATCGGGATGCTGTTCGACCGAGACGTACCCGCACGGGACGCCATCGCATAGCAGGATATCAAACTCGTATGAGCTCCAAGGTTTTTCAAACATCCCGTCCTGTACGGTCTCATCCCAAGTGCCAAACTGCCGGATGACAACATCGCGAAACCCCTGATGGTGAGCACTGCGAGCGAAGTCCGTGTCAGAATCATTCGCTGGTCGTCGTGTGAGTTTCATCTGAACCAAGCCAAGATCTTCCAGATAGGTTCCCGCAGCCAACCGCCGGGCGCAATAGGCCTGGCGGGACGGCGCGAGCGGCTCGGGGTAGCTACTTGACCAGCTCTTTCCACAGTGCGTCTTCGGCCTTGCGGAATTGCTTAAATGTCTCGTCCAGGTGCTCGCGGATCTGACGCAGTTGCGGATCGTCGGCGGACAGGGCCTCGGGGTGGGCCTTCGCCAGGCCGGTCAGCTTCGACAGCGCCTGGTCCAGCTGCTCGGCCCCGCTGGCAAACGATCGCGCCGCATCGTAGATATTCTGCGAGGCAAGCTCGCCGGGTTTGGGCTCATAAAGCAGCCGCCACGGATTGCGACGGATCTCCTTGGCGGCGGATTTCAGGTTTGCGGTCATGACCGTCATGTTGTCGATGATCTCATCGATCCGGTCGCGGTTGACCAGCATGATGTCCTTCGCGCCACCGGCGACGACGGCGAAGTCGGCCGCGATCTTACCGATATCCTTGGTCGCCACCCGAACATTCGCGAATATCTCGCCCAGTTCTTCCTTGGAATAACCGCGGATCTTCTCGACCGTCTCTTCCAGGGCGGCAAGGGTCTTTTTGACCTTGGGCTTGGCGTCGGCGGTCATGGCGTTGATATCGTCCAGGGACTTGTGGACCTTGGCGATGGCGGAGGCCAGTTCAGCCTTGTCTGTCTCGGAAGAAAGATTATCGGCGATCTCGGCCACGTCGCCGGCGGCGGCCTTGATCTTATTGATGATTACGTGCAGCTTGGCCAGCAGAGCCTCGGGGCGATTCGCGTCAAGCTCGGACGCCAGAGCATTCAAGCCCGCCGTCAGCCCACCGCTTGTCAGGACAATCGGATTGTCCTCGTCGGCGGGCGGGTTATCGGACGAACCGGCGCTTAGGATCACCACGCTGGCGGCACCGATAAACGCCGATTCGACGCGCGCCACACCGTCGCTGTAGAGCTTGACGTACCGGTCCACCTCGCCGATGTAGAGCGTCCGGGCGTGATCCGCCTCGTAGCGTATCTCGGTTATCTCACCGACCTCGGCGTCGTTGACGCGCACGAAGCTGCCCACCGCCACGCCCATGGACCCGCTGTCTTGCGGGACGAAAAACGCGAAGCGATTGACTGAGGTCAAGAGCTCCGCGCCGCCCAGCCAGATCACCACACCCAGGCCCGCCACAATCGCCGCGACGACGAAAATCCCCGCAGCCAGTTCGCTGGTCTTCTTTTTCGCCATATCGAAACTCCCTCTCGCCGAGCCGCTTGTCTTTACGGCCCGCCGGCCATCTCAAGGATATCTTCTTCGTAACCCGTCTCTCGCCGCCGGTCGGTGATCGGACCTTCCGAATCGCCACGGAGGAACTGGCGGATCAGGTCGGTCGTCTCGTCGCCGGTCACCTCGCCGTCGCGAATCGCCGCGAACTGGGCCCGGGGGGCGATCTTGAGCATCTGCCCCTTATCGAGCATCCCCATACGATCGGCGATGCGAAATGCCGAGTCCATCTCGTGCGTTACCACCACGGAGGTCACACCAAGTTTGCCCGTCAAATCCATGATGAGCTGATCGATCTCAGCCGATGTCACCGGATCCAGACCGGCCGACGGTTCGTCGTAAAACAGTATCTCCGGGTCCAGGGCGATCGCGCGAGCCAGTCCCGCCCGCTTTTTCATTCCGCCGGAGATCTCCGCCGGCATGAGATCGACCGCCTCCCGCAGGCCCACAAGTTCCAGCTTAATCCGCACCATGATGTCGATGGTCGCCTCGTCCAGGTCGGTGTGCTCGTTCAGCGGGAGGGCTACGTTCTGCCCGACCGTCATGGAGTTGAACAGCGCCCCGGACTGGAACAGGATCCCGAACCGCTTGCGGACGGCGTCGAGTTGATCTTCCGAAAGCGCCACCAAGTCCTCCCCGAACAGTCGGACCGATCCTTCGTCCGGCTGCATCGAGCCGATCATGTGCCGCAGAAGCGTGCTCTTTCCGCATCCGGACCCGCCCATTATCACCATCGTCTCGCCGGGAAAGACGTCCAGCGTCACACCGTCGAGCACGGTCTTGGTATCGAAGCGCTTGACGAGGTCAACAACGCTTATGACGGGCGTTGCGGTTTGGACTGGTTGTTCTTGCGTTTCGACCATAGTAAATCGCCTACAGCTCAAAGGCGTAGAATATCATCGTGCAGATGCAGGCAGCGATGACGATGGCGACAATTGAGTAAACCACCGTGTTCGTCGTCGCCCGCCCGACGCCTTCGGCGCCGCCGGTGACCTTCAGGCCCTCGTAGCAGGCTATCAGGCTGATGAGTATACCGAACACACCGGCCTGGATCAGACCTGTAATGAAATCACGATAGCGAAGCTGCTCCTGCATCCGGCCCCAGTACCCCACATAGGATTCCGGCCCAAGAATCAACCGCGACGTAACCCACCCGCCAACTGCGATCATCCAGTCGGCGATAATCGTCAACAAGATCGTCATCACGAATGTCGCCAGGATCCTCGGAACGACCAGATAGCGGATCGGATTCAAGGCGATGGCCTCCATCGCTTCGATCTCTTCGGAGACCACCATCGTGCCCAGCTCGGCGGCGATAGACGCACCGGCAAAACCGCTTAAGACGACGGCTGTGATGATCGGGCCCAGCATCCGAAACCCCGCCACGCCGATGATGTTCGACACCATCCCCTCCTGCCCGAACGGCTCCAGCGGAGGGGTCATCTGAAGGGCCAGGATCACCCCGATGAATACCTGCACCAGCGCCACAACGCCGACGCTCTTGACACCGACGCGGACCATCTGAACGGTAAGTCCTTCAACGTCAAACCGCGCCTTAGGCGTGAAGATCGCCTTGTATGCCCAGCGGGCCGTTGCTGACAAAAGGATCACCATCCCGCCGATCCGGCTCAACGCCGTCAGCACCTGCGCCCCGGCCCACCGGACGAAGTATATTGGTATACCCGCTCGATCCATGCTCAGGCCAATGCCTCCTCTTCCGTCTGGCAAATCTCGAAGACGGTGTCCAAGCGGGTTATCTCGAATACGCTCTGAACGCGCTGCGTCAAGCCGACCAGGCGCAGACCCACGCTGGTCTTCCGCGTCCGCGATAAGAGCTTGACCAGCGAAGCAACGCCCGACGAATCCATATACCCGACGCCGCCGAGGTCGACGACGATCCGCTCCGGATTGCGATCAACCACGTCAAGCAGTGACTGCTGAAACTGCGAACTGCGATGCAGATCGATGTCTCCTGCCACTTCCACCACCGCGGCCTTGCCGACCCAACGCACCGACTGAACGGGCGAGTTGTGGGAATCCTGATTCATACCTTATCCTTCTCCTTTTGGGAGTTGAGTTTCTTGACCATGGTAAGCAGCGTCCCACCCCCGTCGGCCGGTGCGTATTCGACGGTGTCCATGCATTTCTTGATGATATGCACCCCAAGCCCCCCGGGCCGGACGTCGTCCAAGTCGCGCGACTTGATCTTCTTCAGATCCACTCCGGGCCCGTAATCTCGCAGCGAGATCTTGACCGCCTCGGGTTCGGTCTCGCCGACGGGCGCCAGTTCAATGTCGATCACCCCATCTTCCGCCCCGCCATAAGCGTGCTTGATGATGTTCGTCAGCGCCTCGTCCACGCTCAAGATGACCGCCCCGGCCGTCTCCCGATCGAACCCCACAAGCTCGCAAAGCTTACCCAGCATCGCCCGCATGACGGGAAGATACGACGGTGACGAAGGTAAGTGTATCACGATTGGCCTGTTTGAGACGGACTTCATGGTCTTTCCTCGTCCTGGGAAACTTGCGGGTCCTTTGGGCGGTTTTCGATCAGCCACTGGCGCCATTTGGCGACCGCTTCGCTGCGGTGGGCGGGTTGATCGTAATAGTTCCAGCCCATTGTCTGACCCGTGATCTCCCTGAGGGCCAGGAACGAAACAAACCGCACGTCCTCTTCCGCGTCGCTTAGTCGGTCGATCAGATAGGGAACCGATTTTGCATCCTTGAGCTTCCCAGCCAGCACCGCCGCTGCGATACGAACCTTGGGGTCTTCGTGCTGAAATTCCTGGTAAAGGCTCTGTGGCGGCGGACCGCAGCCCAGGAGCCCGGCCGCAAGCAAGAACAACAAGACCAAACTTACTGCACGCAAAGGCCTTCCCTTCCGAACATTTGCCCACAGTTGAACCGCATATCAACGTCTCAAGGATTATAGGGGGTTGGGGGCTTACTGCAACGACTTCTTAATTCAGCCCGGGGATTGGGCCTTGAGGCGAGTTACGTACAGATGGGCTCGCCGCGTCGGTTCGGGCAACCTGACCCCGCGCCCGCAACGCAGTGTCCAACGGATCGCCTCGTCCAACGTAATGCGATGGCCCACGGAGATATACAAAGGCTTGACGCCGGTTCGCGTCCTCAGGACGGCACCGATAACCTTCCCATCCAGCAGAAGGGCTCTGCGAGACCCGCGGCGGATCCCAGGTTCGCCGCACCGCCCGCACAGCCGGCTCTTTGCTACGCCGATCGTCGGGATCTGAAGCAGCAGCCCGACGTGCGTCGCCAGGCCCAACCCACGCGGATGGGCCAGGCCCTGCCCGTCGCACATCAGCAGGTCGGCCCTGCGGGTCAGCTTCCTGACCGCGGCGATAACCGCCGGCGCCTCCCGAAAGCTTAAGAGCCCCGGAACGTACGGGAACCTGCAAGGACGGACGACATGACAGGCAGCCAGCATCTCCATTGTCAACGCGTCACACAGCACGGCCGCTGCGATGATTTTCGCACCACCGGCTAGGAACGCACAATCCGTCCCGGCTATGGTGGTGACCTCCCCACGCAGACGCTCAACCCGAACCTTCCGCGCGAGGTCTCGTTGCAACGCGACCGCCCGAACAGGGGTGACATTCCACGAATGGCGAAACATCGTTATCTCTCTGGCGAGTTTAACTCATCAACCAGGCGCAGAATTCGAAACCCGAGCGAATCAACGCTGTTGGCTGAGTTGGACAAGATGACAACACCGGTGCGCGTTTCCTTGACGAATCCGATCCAGCTGCGAAACCCACCGGTCCCACCGTTGTGCCACAAAACTCTCTTTCCGTCCTGTCCTAACCGATTGACGTGCCAAGCTAGTGCGACCTCCACGTCTTTGTGTCCTGCTCCGACCCGAACGGTGTGGCAACTGCTGATGATCTTTGCCAGCCTCCCGTTGCAGTAGCCAAGGTTCGCCGACAGAAAGATCAGCATGTCGTCGGGTGTGCTGTACAGTGCGCCAGCCCCAGCCAAAGCTCTAAAGTCCCAATATGATACGGGAAACCCCGACGAAGAATGCCCCACCGCCAAACGCCCTTTCTGTTCGTCCGAGAGCATCACCCTCGTATCGTCCATGCCCCACCTGTCACAGATACGCTCAACAACGGCCTGTTCATAGGTCATACCGCATTTCAGCGACAGCGCATACCCTAGCAGGCCCATACCCAGGTTCGAGTACTCATACCGCTGCCCTGGGGCCCGTCGCAGCTTGTAGTTTGAAAGTAAACCATACAGATCCTCCCCCGAATAGACAGCGTAAGGGTTCCCCAGGTAAATCAGAGCCTGAAGAACCATGTTCCCGGGAATGCGAGGCAACCCGGAAGTGTGGGTCGCTAATTGAACTAGCGTGATCTGTTTGCCTTGGTACGTGGGGACCTGAACCGACTCGGGAAGCAACTGGTGAAGTGGATCATTCAAGTCCACTAAGCCCGCTTCGGCCATCTCCGCCAGCAGCGTCGCCGTGAAGACCTTCGTGATCGAGCCAATCTCAAATAGCGTCGAACCGTCGGGGCTCTTATCGCTGTTGGCGGAAATCTTACCGTATCCTAAGACCGCTCTGCTGCCATCCTTAAAGATACCCACTACCAGTCCCGGATTACGGGGCGACGAGACGTGTGGACGAACGACGGCACGGATTTGCGGCGCACTGTCGCCCTTGAGTGATTCGGACAGCCCCTGCGCCGGCAGCGATTGAGCAGACATATGCCCCCCACAGCCGGCGACCACAAGAAAGAAAGCGAAAAAACGTGCGGCGGATCCCATATCTAACCCTAGCAGCACCACTTCGAGGACACTAACTGCTCATTACCTTCAGGAATACCCGAACCGCCTCGTCGATGTCTTGTTCGGTGGCCATCAGGTTCGTCACGGCGCGGATTTTGTCCGGCTCGATGGCCAGTATCAGCACCCCTTCCGCCTTGAGCTTGGCAGCAAGCTTCTCGGAGAGCATGGACATTACGCGCAAGATCACGATGTTCGTCTCGACAAGGGCGGGGTCCAGGTCAATTCCGGGCAGCTTGGAGATTCCCTCCGCCAGGCGTTTGGCGTTGGCGTGGTCCTCGGCGAGTCGTTCGCGATGATGGTCAAGTGCATACAAGGCCCCAGCCGCGATTATACCCGCCTGCCGCATCCCGCCGCCGAACATCTTTCGGAAGCGCCGGGCCTTGTCGATGAACTCAGCGCCGCCTGCAAGGGCTGACCCGACCGGGGCGCCGAGGCCCTTGGAGAAGCAGACGCTGACCGAGTCGAAGTGCTCGGCGTATTTGCGCTCCGGCGCGCCGCTTGCCACCGAGGCGTTCCACAATCTGGCACCGTCCAGGTGCATCTTCAGATTCGCTTCCCGCGACACCTGGGCGACCTCGCCGATCTGTCCGAGCGGCCAGATGCTCCCCCCGCCGCGATTGTGCGTGTTCTCGATGCACACCAGCCGCGTCCGCGGGTAGTGAACATTCGCCGGTCGCAGCGCCGCCACGACGTCTTGGGCAGTGAAGATACCACGCACACCCGCAAGCAGCCGACACGTCGCCCCCGAAAGCGCCGCCGGACCACCGCACTCGTACAGGTACGAATGGGCGTTGGCGTCGCATAGAATCTCATCTCCGGGCTCGGTGTGACAGCGGATGGCGACCTGGTTGGTCATCGTGCCCGAAGGCATGTAAACGGCCGTCTCTTTGCCCAAAATCTCAGCCGTCCGCCTTTCCAGCTCGATGACGGTCGGATCGTCGCCGAAGACGTCGTCGCCGACGGCGGCTCGGGACATCGCGTCGCGCATCGCCGGCGTGGGTTTGGTGATCGTGTCGGACCGAAGGTCGATTGTTCTGGGCAATTCATTTCTCCCCAAACAGAACATCCTGCATGGAATACAGACCAGGTTGCTTACCGACCACCCAGCCCGCCGCCCGCAACGCGCCGCGGGCAAACGTATCTCGCGTGTGTGCGGTGTGGCCCAGCGTGATCGTCTCGCCAAGATCGCCGAAGCAGACTGTGTGCTGGCCTACCGTATCGCCGATGCGCAGCGCGTGTATCCCGATCTCGCCGGACTTGCGAGGGGACTTACCGCTCCGGCCGTACGTGGCAAGATCGCCGAAATCCTTCCCGGTCGCCTCGCAGATCGCCCTTCCCAGCGCGATCGCCGTGCCGGATGGTGCATCCTTCTTGAAGCGGTGATGGGTCTCGGTGATCTCGATGTCGTAATCGTCGCCCAGCGCCTCGGCGACCTGCCCCACCAACCGCAGCAGCAAATTGACCCCGACCGACATATTGGCCGCCTGGACTATCGGGATACTGGAGGCTGCGTCGGCGATCTCGGCCAGCTGCGATTCGGTCAGGGCGGTCGTCCCGATGACCATCGCCACGCCGCCGGTGCGGGAAACGTCCAGCCAGTGGACCGTACCCTCGGGCGTGGAAAAGTCGATCAGGACGTCCGGCGACTGTTGCACAGCATCGGTCACATTAACGCCGAATGTCCCCACACCGGCCAACTCGCCGATGTCCTTACCGATCGCCTCGTGCCCGGGCGCCTCGACGGCGGCGACTATGTCGAACTGCTCCGAGGCGATCGCCAAGGCGGCGATCCGCCTGCCCATCCGCCCCGCCGCTCCGGATATCGCAATCTTCCTCATCGTCTTATCCTCTCGCACTAGAGAATCCCGCCGCCTGCGAGATTGCGCCAGTTCAGCTTCGCAGCGCCTGGGGTGGGCGGTACCTCGTCAAGCTCGGCGATACAATCGATCTTCCCGGCGATCAGCTCACCGAGCCTCTCGGCGAGCTCCAGGTAGCGGGCCCTCAGAGCGCCCAGGCGAATCTGGATGGTCTCGAAGCCGAACGTCTTGTTGCGACGGTACCACTGCCGCCGAAAAGACGCCATCACCTCGTCGATCGCATCGATGACAACCGGTACCTCCTGCTGGACCCGCTTCAACGCCACGGCGTCACGGGCCGCGTAGGCCCGATCCAACTCAACGTGCACCCGGACCTTCGCGATAAGCACCCGCAACAGGGATACACCGTGGGCCAAGTCAATCGGCTCGGTCGTGTCGGCGTACCGCCCAACCCGCCCGAGAAGGTCGCAATAGTGCTCCACCTGCCGCTCCCAGAACGTCTCATCGTCTAACTTGCAGCTCTTGTAGTATATCCCCAGCAACGGATCGTCCCACAAAACGGGGCCGCTGCGGGCGGAGCCTTTGACCTGGGATCTCTGGTCAGACGTTTGATGGTGCGGTGCGGGTTGGGGGGAGGTGTTGATCTCGGCCATATCGATCACGGATTGGTAATCGGCCCCGCAGATACCCGCGAATCGCCTGGCCAGATCGTCCTCGTCGAGGTCCTCGCCGCGGTACGCAAGCTCCGCCCCCCACGCCAAACCCGCCAGGGCCGAGTCGAACTCACAATACGCACCATCATCACCCCACAGCGTGAAGAAGAATTCCTTCAAGCCTGCTTGGGTGCACGCGCGGATGCAGGGGGCGGCCTTGGCTTGCGTGCGCGCGTGGTCGTACCAAAGGTCGCGTCCCCACGTCCAGAGGCCCGAGGCCATGATCGGCTCTGACCCCAGGGCCTTGTGGCGGGCGATCATGTCCAGATACGACTGCTCATCCTCGTGATAGTAGTCCCAGTAGACCAATTGCACTTGCGACGGGATCTTCTCGATGACGTCTTTGGGGATCTGGACGTCCTTCTCGTAGTACGCACCGGCTTTCGAGCCCATGCGGAAATACATGTCCGACCAGATCATAGGCTCAAGCCCATACCGCTGGCAGATCTTCACTACGCGCCCCAGATGGCGGTTGAAGATGTCGAAACCGCGCTCGTACCCGAAGCGGTCGAGGAACTTCCCCCGCCCCAGGTCGTGCGTCTCGTCCATTCCGACGTGAATCCGCCTGGCGCCGAAGCACTCGGCGAAGTGGGCGATCATCTTCTCGATCAGCTCATACGTCGCATCTTCATCGACAAGCAGGACCGAGTCCGTGTCGCGAACGTTGTGATACGCCGGCCATCTTAGCGTCTGTTCCAGGTGCCCCAGCGTCTGGATGCACCCGATCATCTCCACACCCAGCGCCGCGGCGTATTCGTCGATCCGGCGGAGCTCATCGGCACTGTACCGGCCGCGGAGGTACCCGAAGTAATCCTCGCCGGCAAGCTCGTATGTCTGCTCGGTATACAGCATGGCCATGTTGTATCCCAGCAGCGCCGCCCGTCGCAGCCAAAGCTTTAAGTGCTCGACGGTCATAACGGCGTTGCGGGAGCAATCGAGCATGATCCCGAATGTCTCAAACGGAAGGTGCTCCCGGTAGGTCTCGCCCGGTTCGACGAGCCCGGCCAGCAGCGTGCCGACGGCGCGGGCAGCCCGGGTCGGCCGATCGTAATGGATTACAGCGGAAGCATCCTGCATCTGCACGGTCAGTTCGCCCGGGTTGGTGTCGGCGATGAATTCCATCGCGACCGCGCCCTTCTTGCGGCCCTCTGTGATCGGGTATTCCGTCCCAAGCGCCCGCAGCAGCGACCCCAGCGGGTCCGGTGTTCCCTGCGGATCCCATGCGTACGTTGTCTCTGCTATCATCAATCTGACCTTGCGATCTAATGGAGGCGAAGCAACTTGATCGTCTGAGTTTACCGGGGAACGGGATTGATACAACTAGGTACTTCCAGGTATTTTGCATTGACAACAGCCCACCCCGGCGCGATTCAGCCGACGGTCTTGACGATGAACTGGCGGATGGGCTCCAAATCGTTCGGGAGGACCTCACAGCGAGTCGGTAAGTCAGACAGTGCATCGATGCTTGGGTGGTGCGCCAGGTCCTGACCCGTGGCTTCGCGGATCGCCTCGGGGAACTTCGCCGGGTGTGCCGTCGCCAGGCAGATCACCGGATCGCCCGACAAGCCTTTTTCTTCGGCCACGGCCACCCCGACGGCCGTGTGAGGATCCAGCAGGTACCCGTACCGCTCGTGGTACCGCTTGATCGCGCCCAACGACGCCTCCCGCGTGCCCGTACCTCCCGTCAACTGCACATCCACCACACCGTTGGAACCCGGTTCGATAGACAGCTCGCCGGTTCCGGCGAACTGCGTCATCAACTCTCGCACCCGCCCTGCGTCGGCGCCCAGCTTGTAGTACAAGTACCGCTCGAAATTGCTGGCTACCTGGATATCCATCGCCGGAGCGAGCGTTTGGTGAAGCTCACCGAGGCAGTACCGACCAGTCTGAAAGAACCGCGCGAGGATGTCGTTCTCGTTGGTCGCTAGGATCAGTTGCGAGATGGGCGCGCCCATTTGCATGGCATACCACCCGGCCAAGATGTCGCCGAAGTTCCCCGTCGGGACGGCCAGGCGGACCCGGTCGGCGCCCGTGGCGCGCTGGACGTCGAAGACGCCCTTGAAGTAGTACACCATCTGCGCCAGGACGCGGGCCCAGTTGACCGAGTTTACCGCGCCGATATGGTAGCGACGCTTGAAGTCAAGATCACACGCCAGTGCCTTCATGATGCGCTGGCAGTCGTCGAAGCTGCCTTTAACGGCGATATTGTGGACGTTGTCATCCAACACGGTCGTCATCTGCCGATACTGAATCGGCGAGACCCGGTCATGCGGATGCATCATAAAGATGTCCATCCCAGGGCGTCCCCGCACACCGGCGATGGCCGCGCCGCCCGTATCGCCGCTCGTAGCCCCCAGAATGTTCACCCGCCCTCCCCGCCGCTGGAGGATGTACTGGAAAAGGTTCCCCAGTAGTTGCAGCGCCACGTCCTTGAACGCCAGCGTCGGACCGTGCCACAGCTCCAGGACGAACAGCTCGCCGACGGGGACCGTCGGGGCGACGGCGGGATCGAACGACTCACCGTAGGACTTCGCAATAATGCCCTTCAGATCGGACTGGGGGATGTCCGTGGCAAAGAGCCGCAGCACTTCAAAGGCCAGATCGTTGTACTCCAGCGTCCGCCAGCTCTCCAGACGATCGGGGTCAGCAGGAATTGACTCGGGGATCAGCAGTCCGCCGTCATCGGCCAGGCCCATCATAACCGCGTCTTGAAACGGAATCGGGGCAACCTGTCCTCGTGTGGAGATGTAGTTCATAATCTACTCGGTGAGGTGTTACAGCCTGTAAAGGTCTCTGTCCGACTGCTGCTGTTTCATGGTCGCCTGCCGCAGGAGCTTCTTCTCTTTGGCGGTCAGGGCGTTTATTCCCTGGTCGTGGATCTTGTGGAGGATCCGGTCGATACCGGCCTGATCGTCGGCGAGCTTCTTCATCTTCCTGTCCCAAGCGCCCCTCCGCAGCTTTGCTGCCCGCTTCCCGGCGGCCGTGGACAATCCAGGGACAACCCATATCCACACAGCCGCCGTCACCGCGCCGCCCAAGTGCGCGATGTGAGACCAGAAATCAGGGGAGTACTGGCCCGAACCGAGGGAGCTGACGATCAGGAGGATCATCCCGCCAAAGATGATAACCGCTGCCAGGCGGATCGGGACCGGAAACAGGAAGAAGATAAGCTTGAAATGTGGAAACAGGACCGCACACGCCAGGATAATCCCGAACACTCCGCCCGATGCTCCGATCAGCGTATGGTTCGAGTCAAGTCCAACAATCGCCGCCAGCACGACAAACGCCACCCCCGCCGCCACACCGCAGCTGAGGTAGAACTTCAGGAATCTCCGCCCCCCCCACTGCCTCTCCAACGGGGTCCCCAGCATATATAGACCAAGCATGTTTAAAGGCAGATGCCAGAACCGCCCCGTGGAATGCAGAAACTGGAAGGTAATATATCGCCAGACTCCCCAAAAACCCCCAACCGTGACGGCGAAAAAGCCCTCCAGCCTGACTCGCTGTCCGCTGACCACCGGGACAAGAAGCTGCAGGACAAAAGCAGCGATGTTGATGATCAGCAGCCACTTGACGACCCGGCCGGGCTTGGGCATTCCCACTGCCAGACCGCCCAACCGCCCACCTCCGGTCGGCCCCTCAGTCTGCATGTATGGCCTGTCGTGGAGGCCCATTGGCCAACTCCCAGCTATGGCTGAAGATCCCCGCCCAGCCAGTACATTGCAAGGGTGGTAATCGTCTTGGCATCGTGGATCCGCCCGTCGCGAACCATCCGGCGGGCCTCGCCGTCGCAGACGACCTCGACGGTAATCTGCTCGTAACGTTCCAGGTTCTGCTTACCGTCTGTAAGATCGGTCGCAACAAAGGCATGCATTAACTCATCTGTCGTTCCGGGCCCGGTGTAAAACGCCCCGAGCTTCTTGATGTTGGCGGCGGTGTAACCGGTCTCCTCGGTAAGTTCGCGTGCTGCACAGGCGGCGGGGTCTTCCCGGGAGTCCAACATCCCTGCCGGCAGCTCGTAAAGATGCTCATCGACGGCAAAACGGTAGTTTTTAATCAGGACAATCGAACCATCCGCCAGGACCGGTAAGACCACGGCCGCCCCGCCGTAATGGATGAAATCCCTTTGGACCACGTCGCCGTCGGCCATCCGCAGCCCGACCCTGTGGACCTTGGCGATGATCCCGTCGAAAACCAGCTCGTCATACTCGAACTTTTCAGATGGTCCGGCCATGCATGGGATTATAGTCTCGCGGCGCCGCCGAAACAACGCCGCGCGGGCCGGATCGGCACGACCAGACCGGACGTAACAAGCCAAAGGACCTTTTGTCTTGTTCCCGAACGCCAACCGGTTAAGATGAGACGGTTTCAGACGCCCCGAGGGGCCCCGAGACAACGTATGGACCCAAAACGTATCGCCATTCTAGGCTCGACCGGCAGCATAGGCCGTCAGGCGCTTGAGGTAATCTCGTCAATGGCGGACCTGTCTGCCTGCGCCCTGGCGGCTGGCTCTAATTGGAAGCTGCTGGCCGAACAGGCCCAGCAGTTCCGACCCCAGGTCGTCGCCATCGCCGACCGCCTCGCGGCCGAGCAATTGCGGGGCCGACTACCTGACGGCACGGAGTTGCTGGTAGGCCCGGAGGCGATGACCGAACTGGTCAGGGCGTCCAGACCGGATGTCCTGCTCAGCGGGGTGGTCGGATCGGCCGGGCTCAAACCCACGCTGGCTGGAATCGACTGCGGCGCGACACTGGCGATCGCCAACAAGGAAACGCTGGTGATGGCCGGTCAGATAATCATCCCCGCCGCCAGGGACGCCCACGTGCCCGTCCTGCCCGTCGACAGCGAGCATTCCGCGATCTTTCAGTGCCTTTTGGCCGGGCGGCGCGAGCAGGTCCGCCGGGTGACGATCACGGCCTCGGGCGGAGCATTACGCGACCACAACGACGCCCAGGCAGCCGACGCCACCCTCGAAGAGGCACTGAACCACCCCACGTGGAAGATGGGCCAGAAAATCACCATCGACTCGGCCACGCTGATTAACAAGGCCCTGGAGGTGGTGGAGGCCCACTGGCTGTTCGACCTGGAGCCCGATCAGATCGAGGTCGTCCTGCACCCGGAGTCCATCGTTCATGCCTGCGTCCAGTTTTGCGACGGATCGGTCATCGCCCAGCTTGCCCTACCGGACATGGCCCTGCCCATCGCCTATGCCCTCTGCTTCCCGGTGAGGCCCGCCCTCAGCGTTGAGCCTCTGGACCTAAGCCAGTTGGGCCAGTTGAACTTCCGCAAGCTGCCGGACCGGTTCGCCCGGGCGGTGAACCTGGGCTATGAGGCGATCAGGCGAGGTGGGCTGGCCGGTGCGGTTCTCAATAGCGCCAACGAGGCCGCCGTCGAGGCGTTCTGCGCAGGGCGGATCGGGTTCGGGCGGATCGTGCCAATCGTTGAAGATATCCTCATCCGCACGCCGAAAACTGACATGGTAACTGTAGAATCCCTAATCGAGGCCGACGAATGGGCGCGGGGACAAGTCGCCCGGTCAATTGACCCCGCACAAAACGCGCAGAGCTCCGCAGCCCAGCACGCCGGCCGAACAAGACAAAGCTAAAGAGAAGTCAATGCCAACCGAAGGAATACTCATCGCAGGAATCTTGGGCAACTGGGTCTGGCCGATCTTGCAGTTCGTGATAGGCCTGGGATTGGTCGTCTTCTTTCACGAGCTGGGGCACTTTCTGGTCGCTAAATGGGTCGGAATCCGGGTCGACCGCTTTGCCATCGGTTTCGGCCCGCGCTTGTTCGGTATCCGCAGGGGAGAGACGGAATACCGCGTCTGTGCGCTTCCGTTGGGCGGATATGTGGCGATGGCGGGTCAGGAAGACTTCGCCCCGCAGCAAGAAGGCCAGACCGATCCGCGGGCATTCTGCAATAAATCCATAGGTGCGCGGTTCGCTGTGATCTCAGCCGGCGTGGTGATGAACATAATCTTCGCGGCGGTATTGTTTGTGATCATCGGTCTGGTCGGAAAGGATTTCCAAGCGCCGATCATTGGCGGCGTGGATGAACAGTACCCGGCCGGGACCGCCAAGATCACCTGGGAAGACCCTCCGCCAGGTCAGCCCGCCGAAACTACGGGCCTTCGCGGGGGCGATAAGATCCTGAAGATCGAGGGTGACAGCATTGTCCTAAGCCTCAGTGGATATCGGGTCACCACCTTCCAGGACATCGCCATGACGGCGGCCCTAGCGGACGAGGACAACAAGTACGTCTTCACTATCGAGCGGCAGATCGGCGGGGATGGCAAGAAGTACCTCGGGGTCGCCGAGATTGGCGTCAGAAGGCTTCGCGACGCCAGCATGTTCGCCTTCGGCATCGCAAGGCCCGTTGATGTAGTCTTTGGTAAGACCCGCGATGTGATCGTCGATACGCCCTTCGACCCCGGCGACAGAGTGGTGAGGCTCGACGGTAAGGATATCAACGGCGCCTGGGAAATCGGCCAATACGAAAAGACGCTAACCGGCGATCCTGTCACCGTGACAGTCCGGCGCGGGGGCGATCAGGTCGACATCAGGGTCCAACCTCGCCTGCTCGGCGGACATACAGGGGACATGATCTGGGATGGGTCCGGACAGCGCCACTACGGCCGGATCATCAAAGAAACCAAAGAAGATGTGACAATCCTTCTGGAAGACGGGGCGGAAAAGACATTCCAGCTCGAAGACATTGCTATCTTTAAGAATCCGCAACTCGAGATCCTTGGGATGATCCCGCGCCTCAGAGTCCTAGCGGTCCAAGAGAAGCTTGGGCTGTTGCGCGGGTCACCCGCCAAGCGCGCCGGGTTGCAACCAGGCGACGTAATCGTCGGATATGGTGATCGCGGCGCACCGACCTTGCGCCAGCTGTTGGACATGAACCAACAGGCCGAAGGGACCGGGACGAATATCACCGTCCTTCGCGACGATCAGCAGATAGCTGCAAGGATCACACCAAAACTGCGAAAGAATCGCGCGCTGACTGGAATCGTCCCGACTGTAGATATCGCTTCAACTATCGTCGCAGGTGTCTCACCGGGCAGCGCCGCCGCCGAAGCCGGCATCGAGCCGGGAATGGTCGTAGAGAAAATCAACGACCGCAACGTGAGCTCTTGGGTGGACGTCTATCAGGCCCTGACGGCGAATCTCGGTAAAAAGGTTACGCTTACCTGCCGCAGCGGTATCCGAACGAGAGCGTTCACCATCGGCCCGCTGGATAAGGATGTATTGGACCCCGGTAAGTACACATACCAGCTCCCATTGGACAGGCCATTTAGGCCTCTGCTGGTGAAGATCCAGAAAACCAATCCCCTGGTAGCTCTGGGTTGGGGGTGTCGCGAAACCCTGCGCATGATCCTGTCCACTTACGTGAACCTGCGGAGCATGATCTTGGGTAACGTCTCGCGTAAGGCGCTGATCGGCCCGCTGGGGATCGGCCGGTTAGCTATCCAAGCCGCCCAAGAAAGCCCGACAGACTTCGTCTATCTGCTTGCGTTTGTCTCCGCGGCGATAGCTGTGTTCAATTTCCTGCCCCTGCCCGTACTGGACGGGGGACATGCGCTTTTCCTGCTTATCGAGAAGATCCGCGGTAGGCCTATCCCGGCGAAAGTGATGAATATCATCCAGGTCGCGGGTCTGGTATTGCTGCTGGGGGTGTTCCTGGCCGTTACGTGGCAAGACATCTCCCGTATTCTCTGAGGTCGCACGAATCGGGATCACCTGCTTGCAGCAGCACAGCAAGATCGACTGCTGCGCTTTGGGATGTGGCATCCCAGCCCACCTGGAGGCTATACTTATCACGGTGCTACAAGAGACGATACAGCAAGATCGGTTGGACCTGGCCCTAGCGGCGGAGCTTCAGGCGGCGCTGCTCCCGAAGCAGTGCCCCACCGACTGTCCGCACCAGGTCGCAGCGGCTCGCAATCGGATGTGCGGGGCGGTGGGGGGCGATTTCTATGATTTCATCCGAATCAACGAAGATCAGATCGCCATCGTCATCGGCGACGTTGTGGGGCACGGCGTCCGCGCGGCGCTGATGATGGCCCAGATCATGGGATACCTACGATCCCGCCCGCCGGATATCTCCAGGCCCGCACCGGTCGTCGCCGCCGTCAACAGAATGCTGATCGACCTGGGCGGAAGGATCGAATCGGTTACGCCATGCTCGATGCTGTACGGGGTCATCGACGCCCCGAGCGGGATCGGCTTCTTCGTCAACGCAGGGCATCCCCCGCCGATGCTCTGCCAAGGCGGCAACTGCAAAGCATTAGGGGCCGGTGATCGTAACATCCTGCTGGGAATCGAGGACTTCCAGCCCAAGCACACATGCCTGACATTCACACCGGGCCAGCGCCTGGTTCTCTACACTGACGGGTTACTGGAGGCGGTCAACACGAACCAGGAGCATTTCGGGCAGGAACGCTTGCACCAGGTAATCACCCGGCACGTCGACACCAGCCCCGAGACATGCGCCGAAGCGGTGTTCGAGGCGGTCCAGCAGTTCCGTCAAGGCGCCATGCAAACCGACGACGAGACGATTATCGTAATCGACCGCGTCTAGAGCACCTAACACCATCCTGTAGCATTTGCTCTGCCTGCGGCGTCGGCTGGCTTCGTCAGGCTGTATCGATCCCGACGGGATCTGCTTCGCCTTCCTTACCAGCCTTGTGGTCGCCTACGAGCAAATCGCCACATTATGTCGTTAACTACTCTAGGGGCCCCTACACCACGCCCTGGGCCATCATGGCGTTAGCAACTTTCATGAACCCAGCTACGTTTGCGCCGACGACCAGATTGCCCGGGCACCCGCATTCGTCCGCTGCGGTAACGCACTGATCGTATATGCTCTTCATGATGCCCTGCAACCGCGAATCGACCTCCTCGAACGTCCAGTTCAATCGCATGGAGTTCTGGCTCATCTCCAGTGCGCTTACGGCGACTCCACCGGCGTTGGCGGCCTTGGCTGGTCCGAACGAAACACCGCCATCCAGGAAAACGGCGATCGCCTCCGGAGTCGAAGGCATGTTGGCGCCCTCGCCGACCACCTTACACCCGTTCTTGAGAAGTGTCCGTGCAGCGGTTTCGTCGATCTCATTCTGCGTGGCACAGGGCAGGGCAACGTCGCAAGGGACCGTCCATATCCCGCCGCCAGTCTCGTCGTAGACGGCAGAAGAGTGCTGGGCGGCGTATTCCTTGATCCGCTTGCGCTGGACCTCCTTGAGCCGTTTCACGGTATCGAGCTTGATGCCCTCCTCGTCGAGCACGTATCCGTTGCTGTCGGAGAGGGCGATGACCTTCGCTCCGAGCTGTTGGGCCTTTTCGGTCGCGTAGATCGCGACGTTCCCGGACCCGGAAATCACGACCTTCAGCCCCTCCCACGACATGCCGCGCTCGGCGAGGAAGTGCGAGACGAAGTACACCAACCCATACCCAGTAGCCTCGGTCCGGACAAGCGAACCGCCCCAGTCCAGGCCCTTACCGGTCAGCACCCCGACGAAGGTGTTGGTCAACTTCTTATACTGTCCAAACAGATATCCGATTTCCCGACCGCCGACCCCGATGTCCCCGGCCGGAACGTCCACGTCGGGACCGAGATGGCGGAAGAGCTCGCTCATGAAGCTCTGACAGAATCGCATCACCTCGGCGTCCGACTTACCCTTGGGATCGAAGTCGCTGCCGCCCTTACCCCCACCGATGGGCGTAGTAGTCAAAGCATTCTTAAAGATCTGCTCGAAACCGAGGAACTTTATGATCCCCAAATACACAGACGGGTGGAAACGCAATCCGCCCTTATACGGGCCGATCGCGCTATTGAACTGGACGCGAAACCCACGGTTCACCTGGACGTCGCCCTTATCATCGGTCCAGGGGACCCGGAAAATTATCTGCCGCTCCGGTTCGACGAGGCGCTCCAGGATTCGCCCGCGCACAAGCTCAGGATGCTTGTCGATGACATTTGAGACAGAATCGACGACCTCGCGGACGGCCTGAACGAACTCGGGCTCCTGCGGGTTTCGCGAGATGACGGTTTCCATTACGCTTTCGGCGTAAGCGGCCGATCCCTTCGGGTGATTCATCTGGGCGCTCTCCTTTCTACGAACATATAGTGGCTCGCAGTCCCATCCTGCGCATGACTTGGCGATAGGTTAACGACATCGGCGACGTTCGCCAAAGGAAATCCCCCAAACTGTCGAATTACGCTGGCGGGCATTGGGAGTGCGTAAGCAAAGGCCACAACGGTTCTTAGCAGACGTAGCCGGAGCCGGTACTACTGAGGACCAACAGCACGCCTATAATTCATGTGGTGACGAGTGCAGGCAGGCGCCCAGACCTGCCTGCCCGGCTGATAAACCCAGCCGGACAGACTTCGGTCTGGGCAATCATCCGTGATGTGTACGAACTGCCGGCGCCGTCCGGCAGCTTAAGCAAACTGCTCTTGCAGCAGCTCGACTACCTCTTTGGCCCGCACGGACCTCGTGCCCAGCGGGGTCATCCAAGTTAAGGTCCCTCCGGCGGCAAGCAGAGACTCCATTTTCTTCACTGCAAGAACAACCGACGAATGGTTCTTACCCATGAACCGTCCGATTTCGGGGAAGCTCATCCTCGTGTGGCGCCGAGCGAGAAACATAGTGACCATTCTGGCGACGGAAACGGTTCGAGTTCTGCGGGATGAATGCAAATCCGCCGGTGTTATCCCGAAGAAGGCCCCCCCCACCGCTTCGATGTCACCTAATGTAATGGCGCTGTCGGTCCGGGCGAGGTGATCCGCCAGCGCCTCGCGGGCCAGTTCGATCTTCACCTTCCCGCCCTCCAGGGCCGACATCGCCGCCAGTTTAATAAGTGCCCCTTCCAGCTCGCGTACAGAGCCTTTGATGTGGGCGGCTATGTACTCCAAGACCTCCCGCGGGGCCTGCAGCTTCATCTTCTTGGCCCGGCGGCGAAGGATCTCCAATCGCGTCGCCCGATCCGGCGCATCGATCTTGACGACGATACCTGCAACGAATCGGTTGACTAGTTGATCTATCAGATCCCCCAGCAGACGCGGGTGGGCGTCCGAGGCCATTACGATCTGATTTCCAGCCGTATGGATCGCGTTGAAAGTGTGCAGAAACTCCTCCTGCGTGGCCTTCTTGGCCGACAGGAAATGCACATCGTCGATCGCCAGAAGCCCCAGCTTCCTGTAGCGCCCGCGGAATTCGGCGTAGTTGCGCTTTCGAACCGCGGAAATATATTCATTGGTAAACTGCTCGGCGGTGACATACCGCCAGCGTCCAGCCCTGCCGTTCCCGCTCCGTTTGGACAGCTCGCGGCAGATTCCCTGCAGCAAGTGTGTCTTTCCCACACCGCAGGAGCCATAGATGAACAATGGGTTGAAGGCGCTGCCTTGTCCGCCGGCAAGAGCCAAGGCGGCCGAATAAGCCAGCTTATTGGACTTCCCGACAACGAACTCTTCCAGGCGATGCCTCAGCACAGTGGGCTCGACCGGGCCGCGCTGTCGGGCCCGGCCCGTCGTGGCCTTGGCGACGATTTCAGCCTGCATGTCCAGCTGGCCCTTGCGCAGCCGCCCGGACAGCGTCGGATCGATCATCACCATCACCTCACGGTCCTGACCGGTTTGCGTGCGGGCGGCTTCGGCAATCTGGCGGCGATAGTGTGTCTCAATCCAGTTGGCGACAAAGGGATTCGGGACAAGAACTTTGACGTACCCGTTCTCGATACTGAGCTGCGCCCCGTGTTTGAACCAAGCGTTATACTTCTGGGGACCGATGCGCTCTTGCAGGTCCGCAAGAACCGCCTCGAGAACGCCTGTCTGTGCGCACACCGTCTCCGCCAATGTGCCCATAAGCTAATCCCTCATTCACAACAGACTGTTGAGAACGGCGGAATCACCCACTTGCCGCCACCCAACCGCTTTGGATCGCTCCGAAAAATCCTGCTCCTAAAACGACCTGTCCTGCGGCCCGGTATCTTCCCGACAAACCAACCGAGGATAGGCAGTATTCTTCAAGGATCCTAAAACACCCGCCCGGTTACGAACTGACTGTCAGGCGCATTGAGAACTTAAAGCTGGTGCGCGTATCGGTCAATCACAAAGACGCCGTTTTGTTATGCACACCGTCCAACATCTTCACCCGTGGCCCCTTGTCGCGAAAAAAAAACTTTACTCCACAGGTTGTTAACATTCCGCAGATATTCACTCGTCAAGACGCGCTTCTCGTATCACAATGTATACCAAACGCCGATCAGTTTCGCGAAATCCGACCTTCTGATACGCACTGATCGCAAAGCTGTTGGCGGCGTCGACGGCCAATGTTATCAGGGCCAGACCACGTCCCCGCGCCTCCACAGCAGCTCTGCGAAGCATCAGACCGCACAGGCCCGTTCGGCGATGCTCAGGGACAACCCCGATGTAAACAACGTCCGCCATATCGGGGTAATCATTCACCAGGACACATCCAGCCGGCGTCTCGTTCACGGAGACGATCCACCAAGCCTCCGGACGAAAGACGCCGCCGCACTTGTGGGCTTCAATCACGTCGCCCAGCGCCCTCAGACCGCAAAGCATGGGGCAATCCAAAGAGCCTTCATACGTCCGAGCGATCAGATCACCAAGCTCTGTCTCGCTGAACTGACCGTGATGTCGCCAGCAGGCCCCGTCGGAACCATCACGCGGCCGGACCGACCAGACGCCCGGATCAAGCGGCATCCGCATGTACATCAGGTCCGCCAGAAGTTGGTAACCCGCCGCTTCGATCATTTCCACATCCTGGCGAGACTGACCATCCTGCAGCGACTGGATGAAGTACAACCCCGATCCCAACGCCTCAGCCGAAATCTGGCGGATAAGTTGAATCAATGCGCGGGTCTCAACTCCGGCGCCGTCCGTGGGGCTGTGGAATATCATTCCACTGCGGCCCGGATTATCCACCACCATGGCCGCTGCGACAGGCTCCCGTCCGCGCCGCGCCCACCACAATCGCACCGCAGAGGCGGCAGCGTCATCCGCAGTCCTTTCCAACATCTTCGCCCGCGCCTCTGCGATCGCATCGTCGGCCCGGCCGGAGGCCAAGAACAGCAGGCCCTGGCGATGTTTCGCCTTCGGTACCGCCTCAATGATGACCTCGCCCGTCCGCATGCTCGCCATCGTACGCGGCTGGCGGGCGGAGGCAACTGGTAAACTTCCGTCCCTTGGCCCTGGTCCACAACAGCCGGATGCGTAGGTTTTTGACAGCTTTGACAGTTGACTTATCGGCCAGGTAATCGTACCCTAGATCAGTAGGGAAAGTCGCCGGTGCGCACCCGGTGGATCCATCTAGCAGGAGGTTACCGATGAACTTACGCGCAACGGCGCTAGTGGTAGCAGCCGTTACGACCTTGCTGGTCTGGCCGGTACTCGGCGAACCAAAACCTTCGGAGATTCCCGTCAGCTGGGAGTTGGAGTTTCGCTATCCCGACCCACCCCAAGCGATTCAGGTCCACATACCGGGCAAGGGTGCTCCTCGGCTGTTCTGGTACTTCCGCTATTCAGTTACAAACAGGACCGGTAAGGACCAAGTATTTGTGCCCGACTTTTCAATGTACACGGACACCGGGAAGCTGACAGAGGCGGGCAAGGGGGTCCACTCGGTGGTCTTCGATGCGATCAAGAGGCTGCATAACGATGTGTTCCTGCGAGACACCACCGCCATGACCGGCAAGCTGCTTCAAGGCGAGGACAACACCAAGGGCGGTGTGGCGATCTGGCCGGACTTCGACCCCCAGGCCGGGGCCTTTGACATCTTTGTCGGAGGGCTCAGCGGTGAGGCCACAGAGATCATCCTGCCCAAGCCCGTCCAGGTCAGCGAGATCGACGTCAAGACAGGCGACAGGCACACTGTCACCAAAAAGAAGTTGGTCGTGACCAAGACGCTTCGCCTGCACTATAGCGTGCCCGGCGAAGCCGCCGCCAGAGCCTTTACACCGGCCCAGTCCATCCGGAAGGACTGGGTGATGCGGTAGGACCAAAGATACGGATCGAAGTCAATCCGAAATAGTCGGAGTCAATCGACGCGGCAATGGAAGCTTATCCTCTTGCCGCGTCTCTTATGTTTTCCACCGCACGCCGTCACTTGTGGTTGGTATTCCTTCACCGGGCAATGTAGAATCTTTGGATTGTCGGCGACGTTAACGTGAAGATTGCAAAGCGGAGTGCGGTTCATGGCAGAGGTCGTTCTGGAAAACGTAACGAAGATCTTCCCCGGAGACGTGCTGGCCGTCGACGATATTTGCCTGAAAGTGCGGGACAATGAGTTTCTTGTCCTGGTTGGACCAAGCGGTTGCGGGAAGAGCACTACCCTGCGGATGGTGGCCGGACTGGAGGAGGCTACGGCTGGTCTAATTCGCATCGATGACAGGGTCGTCAATGACGTCGCTCCCAAAGACCGGGACATCGCCATGGTCTTCCAGAACTACGCCCTGTATCCGCACATGACGGTCTATAAGAACATGGCTTTCGCGCTTCGGCTGAGGAGATTCAAGGCCGACGAGATCGACCGGCGCGTCCAGCAGGCGGCAAAGATCCTGGGCATCCCGGAGCTTCTTGACCGCAAACCCAAAGCGCTGTCGGGCGGGCAGCGTCAACGAGTGGCCGTCGGCCGGGCCATCGTCCGTCAACCCAAGGCCTTCCTGTTCGACGAACCACTGAGCAACCTGGACGCAAAGCTCCGCGTCGAGATGCGCGCGGAACTCAAACAACTTCACCGCCGTCTCCAGACCACGACCATCTACGTCACCCACGATCAAGAGGAGGCGATGACACTCGGCGAGCGAATCGTGGTGCTGAAGGATGGACGGATTCATCAGACCGGTCCGCCGCTTGAGGTCTACCGATACCCCGCCAACCGGTTCGTAGCCGGGTTCGTCGGAACGCCACCGATGAACTTCTTCAACGGGCAACTAGTCGCCGCCGACGGCGGGGTCGCCTTCGACGAGGGGACCACCCAAGTCCGCCTAGTACAAAAACAGGCTGAGGCGCTGGGCGGTTGGATCGGGAAGCAGGTGGTCCTGGGCGTCCGCCCGGAGGCCATGGCGACCGCGAATGTCGGGCGATTCGCCGGGCACGATAACACCATCCCGGCCCGAATAAACGTGGTCGAGCCGCTGGGCGAGAAGATGGACCTCTACGTCGCCACCGCACAGCACGGTCACATTGTTACCAGAATCGACGCCCAGCACGACCTGGGACCAGGTACGCAGATCGTACTGCACCTGGACATGTCCAAAGTGCACGTCTTTGACGTCGGGGACGAAGGCGCCAACCTCACCGCAGGAACATAGATACACCAAGAGCCCCGCCACCAAGGGGCTTGCCCAAGACCTGCGGGCAGATGGTTCGTCGCTGTCACTTGCATCCGATGTGTGGGATTGTTAGGCTGCGCCCGGACAAGATCCCAGGGACAATCGGCCGGGAGAGAACGTGATCACCATCAGTGCCTTTGCCGACGAGATCGACCAGGACCTCGATGTGCAGATGAGGACTTGCCTCGCCAACAGCATTCGATGCATCGACGTGCGCACGATCGACGGTAAGGGCATTGTGGAGTTTACCCCCTCCGAGGCCCGCCAGTACAAAAAGCGACTCGACGAGCGGGGCTTTTCGGTCCCGTGTATCGGCTCGCCCATCGGCAGGACCGGGACGGATAAGGACTTCCAAAGCTACCTGGACCTGGTCAAACACTGCTGCGAGATCGCCAAGGTCTTCGGCACGAACTACATACGGGTCTTAAGCTTCTACGGGACCGAAGGTAAGTCCCTCCTCGATCAGCGCGTCGCCGTCATGGAGCGAATCGCCGCAATGGTGAAAGTGGCTGAGGCGTCCAACTTGGTGTTCTTGATAGAAAACAAGCCGAACACGTACGGGGCAAGGCCCAATCAGATCAAGGACATCTTCGCAACGATCAAATCAAAGCATCTGAAGGGCCTGTTCGACCCGGCCGGTTTTGTCCTGGCGGGCGTAGCACCCTATGACGAGGCGTGGAAAGCCGGACTGGATACGCACACCGCGTATTTCCACGCAACTGATGCCAAGGGCGGCCGCACGAAAGCATGCGTCCCGGTCGGGACCGGTAAAGGACAGTTCAAGAAGATTCTGGCGGATTTGAAGGCGAGGGATTGGTCGGGCTACATGACGTTGGAGCTGAACCTGTCCGGACGCAAGGTGTCCGGAGGCGCCGACCCCAAGCGGTTCCGAGTGGCCGTGACGGCACTGAAGAAACTGTGCGATGAGGTCGGAATCGAATACAACTAAGCGGTCTTACGTAAGTTCATGGGGGTCTTGTACGCCAGAGATAGTACCGTTCCATCGGCAATCTCTGCCCTATTCAAAAAGACTTATCTGAGACCGCTTAGGCCGTGGTGCCGGCCCGACCGGAAGGGCGGATCATTTCTGCTTCAAGTTGGCGCCGTTGGTGGCGATTACCTGCGAGTAGAACTCGGCCGAGTCCTTCGGCGTGCGCTTGAAGGTCTCGTAATCCACATGAACCATTCCGAAGCGGTAGTTGTATCCGAACATCCACTCGAAGCTGTCCAGGATCGACCAGTGCAAGTACCCCAGAATAGGGACGCCGTCGTCGATGGCACGCTTCAGTTGCAACAGGTACTGACGGATGAACTCGATCCGCTGCGGGTCGTGGACCTTTCCGTCGGCGCTGACGTAGTCGGCGTTGCTCATTCCGCTCTCGGAGATCAAGATCGGTAGCCCATAGCGCTCGTAAAACAGCTTCGGTCCCCAGTACATCGCCCGCGGTGTGATCGGCCAGTTTCTCGCGGTCTGTGCATACCCCGGCGGTCGCGGCAGCCTCTCGGGCTCGCCGTTCGCACCGGCCCTAATGTACTGGCCGTAATAGAGGTTCCCGCCGTAGAAGTCCAACTCTTGGTGGGCCTGTTCAATATCGGCGTCACTAATGTCAAAGACGCCCGGGCAGATCGCATCCCGTAAGGCTTCGGGGAACTCGCCGCGCAGACATATTTCCGACCACCACCCCCCAGACTCAGGCGAACCGAGACTTACCGAAGCACACAACTTCCGTGTCGCGGCCACGTCGGCCGGGTCCTCGGTCGCCGGTACGACCCCGCTGAGGCCCGAGACGATCCCGACTTTGGGTTTGCTTTTCGCCCCAGCGCGGATCACCTGCACCGCCTTGCCATGGGCCAGCAGACCGTGCTTAAGCACACAGAACCTCTCCGGTACCTGCAATTGCACCCCGGGAGCGGATCGGCCGGTCATGTGCCCCTGCCCGACGACCACGTTCGGCTCGTTCATCGTAAACCAGTGGCTCACGCGGTCCGAAAGCTTGTCCATGACCACCTGGGTATACTGGGCGAACCAGTCGGGGCTGTCCGGGCTCAACCACCCCCCGCGACAGTAAAGCGCGTAGGGATAGTCCCAGTGGAAAAGCGTGACGTAGGGCGTAATCCCAGCCCCCAGCAACTCGTCAATCAGACGGTCGTAAAAATCCAGCCCGGCCTTGTTGACCGCACCTATCCCATCGGGCAACACTCGAGGCCAGGAGATCGACAGCCGGTACGCGCCCAGCCCCATCGACTTCATGATCGCCACGTCTTCGGCGTAGCGATGATAGTGGTCGGTGGAAACTTCACCGGTGTCGCCGTTGGCGATCTTCCCTTCCTTGCGGCAGAAGACGTCCCAGATGTTCAGACCCTTCCCGTCGTCGTACGCACCGCCTTCCAGCTGATACGCTGACGACGCAGCACCCCATACGAAACCTTCCGGAAATGACATATTCAGGAACTCCTTTGATCCGAAACCCACGTCGGGATCGCACTTAGCTTTCATTTAGTCAGCTTGGCGATCATCTCCTCGACTTCGGCCGATCCTTCGGCGTAGAACTTCTGCTCGTCCGGCGCCAGGTGCTTCAGCAGCCGAAGAAACTCGCCAGCATGGACGAGCTCCTCGTCGGCTATGTCCTTGAGCACTTCAACGGCCAATTTCTCGTCGGTCGACTCGGCCAGTTGCGTGTACATTTGAACGGCCTCATACTCCGCCGCCACCATAAACCGCACGGCGCGGGTCAATTCGGGTCGGCTCAACTTGCGGTCACTGGCAAGACCGGAAAAGGGATTTCCAAATTCAGGCATTTTCTTGTCTCCTCTCCTGCGGCGAATTGTCAGCCACAATCGCCGATCCATCCGTCCGGCAGCCTTGTGGCAAATAAGCCCGACGTGCACAAGTGGGCAGATTATAACGAAAAACATCGCGGCTTGTCAGCACCAATTGTCTCCTGGGCCCAGCCGGTATCATCGGTCGCGCCGCTGTGATCGGCCGCGTGCATTGGTCCTCGCAGGGCGTTACAATGCCTCACAATGGGCAAAGCAGAACATCCGCTGTTCGATCCGGACAAGGCCCGCGGCCCGCGGGATCGCCCCGACGTCGGGCAGGACGTCACGGACGAGATTGTCCCGGCGGCCCCTCGCGGCCCGATGAGCGTCTCGGCGCTTCTTGCCCGCGTCAAGGCTGCCCTGACCGACGCCTTTGCCCGATCCGTCGGCGTCATCGGCGAGATCAGCAACTGCAAGTATCACAGCTCCGGGCACCTATATTTCCGCCTCAAAGACGCCTCCAGCGCCATCGACGCAGTGATGTGGCGATCGGACCTTACGAAGCTGAAGTTCAAACCCACCGACGGCCTCGAGGTCATAGCGACCGGGCGGGTTGACGTGTACGAGGTCCGCGGGCAGCTTCAGCTTTACGTCGAGGGCATGACGCCCAAAGGCGCCGGGGCGCTGGAGCTGGCGTTTCGACAGATGAAGGAAAAGCTCCAGGCCGAAGGGCTGTTCGACCCGGGCGCCAAAAAACCCATCCCTCGTTTCCCACGCGCCGTGGGGATTGTCACCAGTCCGACGGGCGCGGCGATCCGAGACATCGCCCGGACGCTCGGGCGACGGTGGCCGGCCGCGCAGGTGTTTCTGGCGCCGGCGATGGTACAAGGCGACCAGGCCGCAGCGACAATCGCCGAGGCAATCCGTCTGCTGGATGCAGCGGCCCAGCGCCTGAATGTCGAGACGATCATCGTCGCGCGCGGCGGTGGGTCCATGGAAGACCTCTGGGCGTTCAACGACCAGATCGTCGCGCGTGCAATCTTCGCCGCCCGAACGCCGATCATCTCCGGCGTGGGGCATGAGTCGGATATTACAATCAGCGACCTGGTCGCCGACGTGCGAGCAGCCACGCCCACGGCCGCTGCCGAACTGGCCGTACCAGACTCACAAGAAATCACCCAGCAGCTCGCCCAGCTCGCCGTGCGGCTTAGCCGCCGCGCGGCCGAGTACCTCGCCCTGGCGCGGACGCAATTAAGCGGCGTCCTACGAAGCGCCGTGTTCCGCGATCCGACGGGAAAGCTACGGACACAAACACAACTGCTCGACGAGCTGTCGCGTCGGCTCGGATCGACAGCACGCGACCGACTTGCTAACCAGCGCCGCCTGCTCCAAGGCCCCGTCAACCAACTGTCCCGTCTGCACCCGGCAAGACTAACCGAGCGGGCACGGGCGAGGATCGACCAGCTCACCAATGGGCTCGCCTGGAATCTCGGCGCCCGGACCAAGACGGCGGGCGATCAACTTACCCGTCTAGCCCAGGCCCTGCTGGGGGTCCATCCGACCCACAGAGTCCGCCTTACCAGACAGCGGGTCGCCGCGGCAGGGAAGCAACTGGAAGCTTTGAGTTACCGAAACGTTCTGAGACGCGGATATAGCGTGACTCGCCGTGCCTCCGGGCAGATAATCCGCTGCGCCGAGCAGGTCGTCCGCGGCGACCTGATAAGAACGGAACTGAGTGACGGGAACGTCTCCAGCAAGGTCACCGGCGCCGAGTCCGATAGTCCAGACAAGACAAAAACACGGCGCCGGGAGGGGGACGCGAAGACAGGCAAGACACTATTCGATACATGAACGAGGACGAAAGATGGCACAGACGAAAAAGACGAAGATGACATTCGAGCAGGCCCTTGAGCGCCTCGAGCAGATCGTCAAGCAGATTGAGGAAGGTCAGGTCTCGCTGGAAGAATCGATAACGAAGTACGCCGAAGGGGTGGAGCTGATAAAGCGGTGCCAGACTGTTCTGGACGAGGCCGAGAAGAAAATCCAATTGCTCGCCAAGGGCGAGAAAGGTTCCCTGACGCCCGCCGGCAACTTGGAGCAGACGGAAGAACCCTAACGCCCCAGCGGGATTGGGAAGCTCAAATGAAACTTGCGTTCACGACATTGGCCTGTCCCGATTGGGACCTACAGACGATCATCGCCCAGGCGCGCAAGTCCCAGTACGACGGTGTTGACTTTCGCGGGTACCTGCGGGAGCCGAACATCTACAAGCGGCCCGAGTTTTCGGCGCAACTGTCCGAGACGGTTCGCCGATTCGCCGACGCTGGTCTGCAGATCAGCGCGCTTTCCAGCGGAGCCAGGGCGTTCGAGCCCGACCGATCCAAGCGAGCTGCTTTCATCGAAGAGGTTTCCGCCTACGCCGAATTGTGCCAACCGTTCGGGACCAAGTTCATCCGCGTGTTCGGCGGGCCGCTCAAAGGAACCAAACCAACCGAGGCGCTGAAAGCGGCAAGTGAGACACTCGATGAGATGGCCCGTGCGGCCGAGCCAATCTGCGTGCTTCTCGAAACGCACGATGACTGGGTGGACTCCGCGTTGGTCTCAAAGCTGTTCGAGAACACCAGCGCTGAAAACGTCGGCGTGCTGTGGGACATACACCACCCCTACCGGCTCAACAACGAAGATGCGTCTGAAACATTTGACAACATCGGGCGGCTTGTCCGCTACCTGCACGTCAAGGACAGTCGCCCCAAGGCCGACGGTACTTACGAATACACGTTGGGCGGTGAGGGCGACGTTCCGATCGCCCAGATGATCGGCCTGCTGAAATCCGCAGGATACGACGGTTGGGTTACAGTGGAGTGGGAAAAGCGATGGCACCCGGAGCTGGCCGAACCTGAAACGGCCCTGCCAGCTTACGCTGAGTATCTGCGGAAGATCATTTGAGATATCACCTCAGCATCTCTAGAATACCCGCTTCTGTCGTCTATCCGACGGGCATTGCGACACGAAAGCACAAGCGAACATGATCGTAGACTGTCACACGCATATATGGACCAGCGCAGATCATCTCGGCGCGGACGGTGAGACGCACCTTCGCCGCCAAGTCGGGCAAGCAGAGATCTCCGCCGATCCATCCAGTCATGCACTGTCGGGACAGTGCGTCGACAAGACGCTGGTATTGAGCACACCCGCCAGCGATGCAGACGCCAAAGCAGCGAACGAATTTGTGGCCGAATACGTCGCCGGACACAGCAACGTCATGATCGGTGTCGCGGCGGTAGACCCAACAGAACCCGACGTAATCCCCCAGGCCGAGGCGCTGCTGGATCGCAACGAGTTCCGCGGGCTGGTCATCAGTCCTGCTGTACAGAGCTTCCATCCTGCCGATACCCGGGCGATGAGTTTGTATGACCTCGCCGCCAAACGCACCGTTCCGCTATTCTTCCACCAGGGCGCCCATTTTCCAACCAAGGCGCGTATGGAATACGCCCGCCCGTCGCTTCTGGACGAGATCGCCTGCGAGTATCCCGATTTGAATATGGTTATCTGCTCGCTGGGCGCCCCATGGATAAACGAAGGTATCGCCCTGTTGGGTAAACACCCACATGTCTTCGGCGACATATCCGGTCTTATCCGCAGGCCGTGGGAAATGTACAACACCTTGGTGCTTACTCATCAGTTCAACGTGATGGATAAGCTGCTCTTCGGGAGCGGGTTTCCACATCTGACGGCCGCCAAGGCCATCGAGCGTGTCTACCGACTCCACGAGATCACCCAAGGTACTAACCTTCCTTCAGTTCCACGTGAGGCGCTTCGATCTGTGGTGGAACGCGACGCCTTGAAGAGCTTGGGTCTCGCCCGAGCGGGCGAGGTGAGCAGCGTCCAGGCCGGTACAGATGAACAGCCGTAATTCCCAAACGGACTCCGCCACGACCAGCGACGAGCCGCTGCAGGCCCATACGCTAAACGAGGTCCGCTACTACCTGATGGTCGCACCGTGCCCGTCGTGTGGTAAGGGCCCGCGCGACCTTGACGAGGTCGAAGCGCCGATCCAGCCGGGCAGGCCCGCAACCATCCGTACCCGATGCAAGCACTGCAACCAGTCGCAGGACCTCCTGACGGTCTGCCAAGTCGCCCCGTCAGATCTCGGCAGCGACACCGAGTGCATTAATCCGACGGATTCACCCAGCCGGATCATCGACCTGGGCCAGTGGTTAAGCCTGTTTTATCTACTGGTTGAATCCGCCGCCGCCGAGAAGATCAAACCGGCCGTGCGGCTCAAGGGGTACATGGGCACGCTTTGCCTCATGGAGGCACTGAAGTTCTACGGTGACAACGAGCTGCCACCCCAGCAGGCTTTTTTCTCGGAGGCGACGACGGGTATCTTCCATGAGCATCCGGAGAAGTTCGCTAAGCAGCGGCTGCGCGACATGCAGTCGAAGCTACCGGCCGCCTCAAAAATGCGCAGCCACCTGGTGCGCGATGAAGGACACACGCGAAGGCGATGGTGGAAGTTCTGGCAGCGCTGATGGTGATGAGGCAGGAGGAACCATGCTGGCAAAACCAGTTGCAGATTATCTGCAAACGCATCGCGACGAACATCTGGCCAAGTTCTTCGAGCTATTGCGCTTCGCCAGCGTCGCGAACATAAAGGGCAAACCGGACCAGTGCCACCTCGCAGCTGAATGGCTCGCCGGGGTCTTGGCTCAAATGGGCTTCGATGCGGTCGTCCTACCCGCCGCCGGTAAACCGAACGTCATCGCCTCCCTCCATGTCGACGATAAGCTCCCGACGGTGCTGATCTACGGGCATTACGATGTGCAGCCCGCCGACCCGTTGGACCTGTGGCAGTCCGACCCGTTCGAACCGACGGTGCGCAACGGAGCTGTCTTCGCCCGCGGGGCGAGCGACAACAAGGGCTCGCATTTTGCCTACATCATGGCGACGGAGGCTCACCTTCGTGGCGGGGGAAAGCTACCTGTCAACGTGAAGTTCTTCCTGGAAGGCGAAGAGGAGATCGGCTCGCCCAACCTGGAGCCGTTCGTCAAGGAACACGCCGAGAAACTCTCGGCCGACCTGGCGGTAATCAGTGACTCGGGTTTCTTCGGCGACGACGTCCCGAGCATCACCTACGCACTGCGCGGGCTGGTGTACTTTCAGGTGACGTTCAACGCCCAAGCCAACGACGCCCACAGCGGGATGTGGGGCGGGGTCCTGCCCAATCCCATCAACGCCCTGGCGAGGATGATAGCGGCCATGCAAGACGAGACCGGCCGTATCATGCTCCCGGGATTCTACGACGACGTGTCGGAGCTATCGGACGAGGAGCGTCAGGCCTGGGCGAAGCTGCCATTCGACGAAGAGGCCACCGCAGCCGCGCTGGGCGCCAAAGCTTTCACCGGAGGCGAGACGGGATACTCCCTGCTCGAGCGCCGCTGGGCCCGCCCGACGCTGGATTGCAACGGGATCGTCGCAGGTTACACCGGCCGCGGCGCCAAGACCATCATCCCCGCCCAGGCCAGCGTGAAGATATCGACAAGGCTCGTGGCGAACCAGGATCCAGAAAAAATTGCCGACGGTTTCAAGCAGTTCGTCGCCGACCACACGCCGGAGGGTATAACCTCAACAGTCGAGGTTCTCACCAGCGCCCGCCCGCTGTTGCTGTCGACCGATTCGCCGGCCATGGGCGCAGCCAAGGCGGCCGTGCAAGAGGGGTTCGGTAAAGCCCCCGCCATAGTTCGCACGGGCGCTTCGGTCCCGGCCGTTGAGATCATGCACAGGTTGGTGGGCCTGGATGCGATACTAATTGGGTTCGGGAGCCCTTCGGACAACGTTCACGCGCCGAACGAAAAATTCGAGCTGGATAGGCTGTGGCAAGGATCGGTGACCGCTGCGGCGTTCCTGCAGAACATCGCCGGCGGCCCGTGAAAGTGGTGATTCATGAGTTGACATCCGTCGGCGGATGAGCATAATACGTCGTTTTCCCAGCCGAGGAAGGAACTGGGTAAGGAGTCTGAAGGTGTATGCGGTAATCGAAGACAGCGGTCAGCAGTTTCGCGTAAACGAGGGAGACGTCCTGTTAATTGACCTGCGCGACCTGGCCGACGGCACAAAGAAGATCGAGTTCGACCGCGTCCTGCTGGTAAGCGCAGACGGGGACGTTAAGATCGGCACGCCGCTTGTAGAGGGCGCCAAAGTCGTGGGCGAGGTGATTGACCCGCTGGCCAAGGGGCGCAAGATTTATATCTATCACTGGCGGCGACGTAAGAACTCCCGCACCAAGAAGGGCCATCGGCAGAAATACATCCAAGTGAGGATCACGCAGATTGTCGCGTAGAGCCCGTCTAAGCGTCAGTTAGTAGTTGACCATGACGCTCTCGGCGACCTCGGGGGTTATCAAGCCTTTCTCCAGAAGGGCCGTGACCGACTGGTTCATGGCGATCATCCCGTACCGCGCGCCGGTGTGGATGATGTTCCGCAGCATGAACCCGTCGCGCCGCCGAATTACATTCTTTACGGCGTCCGTCGCCAGCATCAGCTCGCAGGCTACGACCTTCCCACCTTCGGTGTCGGGAATCAGCTCCTGGTGGATCACCACCTGCAGGGCCGCCGCCAGCATGTACCGCAGGTGGCCCAGGTCTTCGGCAGGAGCGTAGCTCAGGAGACGCTCTATCATCTTATCGATTGAGATTATGTGCATCGTCGAGAGGACCAGCACTCCCGTCTCTGCCGCGATCAATGCGACCTTGATCGTCTCGTAGTCGCGCATCTCTCCGATGGCGATGACATCCGGGTCCTGCCGCAGCGCAGCCCGCAGTCCCGTGTGAAACGACTTCGTATCGCGCCCCACCTCCCGCTGGCGAACGATGCTCTTCTTGTTGACGTGCGCGGTCTCGATGGGATCCTCGATCGTCACTATGTTCTTGCGCTGATGCGTGTTGATCTGGTCGATGATCCCCGACATCGTCGATGACTTGCCCTGGCTGGTGCTTCCAGTGATAAGTATCAATCCCTTGGTCTTGGTCGCCAGCTTCTTGACGACCGGAGGCACACGCAATTCATCCAGCGACTTGGCGTGTTCGGGCAAAATGCGAATGACAACACCAACGAATCCGTCGTTCTGGGAGATGTTGACGCGGTATCGGCCCTCACCGTCCCCGATCATCAAGTCGTAGTCCAACTGCTGTTGGAACTTCTCTACCTGGGCGGAGGTCATCATCTCGAAGGCCATCTGCTTGCTCAGCTCAGGCGTGACGTCCCGATGCGTCGACGGGACCAGATCCCGCCCCACGCGAAAAAGAACGGGCGCCCCGGCACAGATATGGATGTCCGTGGCCTTCTGCGCCTTGGCGAGTTTGATCAGCTTCCGGATGCTATCCGGTATCATATCCTGTCCCCTTTCCCTCCCACCGGCGGGCAGGAAACCCAAAACAGTCCCTGGACGTTTATGGTATTGTCCCCAGTCCGGCTCGCTCTACTTCCGCCGCCGGGCCTTGGTTTGCTTCTTGCCCTTGCGGGTCTTCTTGGCCTTGACGGTCCTTTTCGCCTTCTTCGCCTTGGGGGCCTTAGCCTTAGCGAGCTTTTTCGCCTTCTTGGTCCGCTTGGTCGTTTTGGACTTGGCCGTCTTCTTGGTCTTGCGGGCCTTCTTGGGCCGGCTGGTCTTGGACCGTTTGGGTTGTGCGTCCAGGTTCAGGACCACCGATTTCATTCTCACCTTGGCCTCGTCCAACATGCGCTGCAGCAAGTCGTACCGCAACGCAACCAGGGCCCCGAAATCCGTTATGACCTTATGCAGGACAGGCTCCAAGGCCTTGTACGGCAGAAGTGCCATGTCCTTCTGCCCCTTCTGGTGACAACGGACAATCTGAGCCTTTCCCTTGTCAAGCATCGGCAGGACTTGCGTCAGGCTGTCAATGACTTTTGGTTTTGTGCTCGTCGTCATTTGGTCTGTCCCCATCACATGTTCAATGCCTCTTTGGGCCGTTCCTACCCACGACAAAGAACGTTCCTGAATCCTACCAAATACACCCCCAGGCGGCGAGTGACAATTCTTCAAGCGGACGTCTTCGCATCGGGGCGACTGTCGGAAGTTTGAATCATCGCACGATGTCATTCTGCCTTGTCTTCAGCCGTTCTTGATGCCTCCGGATCCGCACCTGTTGGCCGCGGGGCGTTTCCCGGCAATCCTGTCCTGATTTCTCACAGACCGTCCCGCCGCGACCGCCTCAAACTCGACCCGGCTACTGCGATGAAGCGGAAACGACGATTTCTGCCACCTCATCAATACCCACCCACAACCCAACAATCCTCCGGCCGGGAAATTGCTCTTCTAGGAAACTAACCGCCCGGTCCAGTTGCTCCTTTTGCCCTTGTTCGCTACGTGGGTTTCCGGCGCAATCATGGTGGGCTGCCACAGCAATTGCTTGCGATCCATGCCTGTCCAAGCTGATTCGGATACTTGATAGCGCGGCCTTAGTTTCAGGTGAATTGATCTCATCGGACAGGAACTTGACGATTCCCGCCTCGGTGATGGTGTCGACGTGGGAAACACCAAATATAGAGCGTACGGCCTCGTTGACGGGTAACTGGACCCGTCCATCCATACAATTAAGCGCGGTGGCGAAAGTGATGTCTCGGGCATTCATGGTCGGCAAATCCTCCTCACATTTCAAGATCCCGCCTGAGGGCTTTCCTCGAGTTGGTTAAGGTACCGACAGTGCAGGTCCGTCAGGTACCGCAAGTTTAAAACCGTACCTTGGACGACGCAACTCTTTGCCTGAAAACGGGAAGCCGTTCGACTGTCTCGTCGAGCGGCCCCTTCTTGAAGAAAGGTCGGGGCGACTGGATTTCGCTTCGCGGCGCGTTCGCTGCGCTCCGCGTGAACAGCGACCTGAGCATCCTCGCTTCGCGAGTCTGCGGCAGACGAATTGGAACATATACAGGAAGAAGCGCTTGCGAGTCGCCAGGATGGAGCTTGCACCAAGGAAGCTGAAAACAGGCCCGGCCTCTGCTCGGTAATCAAAGCATGGTCTGACCTGCCCGAAGCGGTGCGCGTGGGCATCCTGGCCATGGTCCAAGGCTTCGGTGACGAAATAGGTGGAACCACGGACACCTCATTTAGGGAGAGCAAAAAAGCAAGACGAAAGAACACGCTCACAGAGCTCAAGGAAATCCGAGATAGAGAAGCTGCAATTGACACCAAAGCAGCTGAGGTTCGTATGTGCCTACGTAATGAACGGAGGCAACGGCACACAGGCCGCAATCATCGCAGGTTACAGCCCGAAGATCGCCGCCGAGATCGCCCACGACAACCTCAGAAAACCCCATATTCAGCGGGCCCTTGCTGAGCTGACGATGGACGAGGTTTACACGACCAAGGGTCTGTCGGCGATCATGGGCTCCCCTCCGACATGGCGGACTTCTGGCCGTTCCCGGCCGGCGAGAAGACCTTGCCTGAGCTTGAGGCCAGCGGGGTCAACACGAAGCTAGTCCGCAAGGTTACGATGCGGACCCGGACCAGGACCGAGACAAGCAAGGACGGCGTTACGGTGACGACCACCGACGAGGTCCGCGGTATCGAGCTCTACGACGCCCAGGCCGCCGCGAGGGACCTGCTGAGGATGCGGGCCACTGCCGACGAGGATTCAGCCGGCGAGCCCAAGACCGGGCCCCCGGTCGTCGATGTGACGCTTGTACAGAACCTCCGCCGCCAGATGGCGAAGGCGCACAACACTCCGTTCGTCCCCGGGATTCCCCGGTTGGATGGGGACCGGGCCCTGCCGGATCCGGGCGAGACAAGTAAGGGCGACGACGATGGCAAAGAACAAGCCCCAGAAGGTGGATAGGTGCAGGATCCTAGCCGAGCAGTTGGTCGCTGCGGTGTTATGCGCCGACTGTATGGTATACAACGCCAAGCACGAGCGGCTGGTGGAGGCGGTCCGGCACATAGTGGCGATGTCTTTGCCGGCGATGTTATAGGAGACCGGCGCGGCGGAGGCCCTACTTGCATCTGCGCCGCATCAATACCAGCCCACCAATCGCCACCAGCGACAGCGTGGCCGGTTCGGGAACGACTGCGTACACCTCTATGTTGTCGAAGTAAGCGTCACCCGCTGCGCCGGAATTCTGAAAATCCTCCAGGACCAACCGAATCCGTGACTTAATTCAACGACCATGGATTACCACTTTCGCTGAAGACGTACGGTCCCAGTTGACCCATAGGCTGATCGTGCAGATTGGCCAAGCCTGTCAGGGCGCTGGTATAGACCACGCCCCGGCGCGCAGCAGGACAGCGATCTTGAAGGATTCTCCAGGCCTGATCGGGCGATACAGTTTTACGAGGATCAGTTTTCGCGTGTCTGACTCGTGATAGATGGGGAAGAACCCCGCAGCTGTCTTCGCCTCTACGCCGAAACGGACGAACTCACAGTTGGCGGGCAACTCGTTGAAGATCGTCGCGTCAAACAACGGAGCATCACCGGTGTTGGTTAGCACGATCTTCAGGCCGAACTCGTGACCGTAGTAGACGGCCTTTGTGAACGATTCGATTTCAAGCTTGCCCTTGCAGGCCGCATCAGCCGGCAGCTGCAATTCCGTTCGGTAATCGGCAGAGATGTCGCGATGGATCAGGTCAGCCAAGTCTCCACCCAGTTGCAACATCCGGATAATCTGCTGTCGCTCGTCGAGGGCGACTATCGTAACGGACTCGTCAGCAAGCAGATTGTCTTCCGAATCGTAGAATCCGGCGATGATCTTCTCTTCCTCCAGAAGCGCAATCATATCTTCATCCAACAACCTGCCGAACCAACCTCGTTCGGAGGCAATCCGAGCAATTTCAAACGCTTGCTCTGTATGCATTTCACTGACAGGAGTAAGCACCCGGGAAACTTTCGCCTTCTGCTCAACTGTTCGATGTCCGCCCGCGGCAGTCTCGAGCTCCTGGTGCACCACGTGCTCTTCTGCGGTCATTCGGCCGCTACCGGTACTGGAACGAACCTGCACTTCAGCTTGCTCCAGCTCAATGCCGCTGTCGCCTTGTGCAAGGTTCAGTGATACCTCGCTGATTTCCAGTTCGATGCCGCCTTGAGAGTGCAACATTCGCAAGGTACGAGCAACCTTCGGCACTTGGGGACGGATCACCAGTTTGTCCGGGCAGAACGATTGCAGAATCTTGTCGTCGTCTGAGGCAGCGAAGAATGCCACTTTTTGACCGGCTTGGAGCGTCGGGATCTTCGTTGGCACGGTCGGGAGGTGGGGTTTCAGGCCGTCTACGATTTGATCGTATGGCGCCGTCAAGAACCCCTCAAGCGGAGGAAACTGAGGCACACAACTGATAGACGCCAGGGCGACAGCCATCAACGCAGCCATCACACCAGCGGTGCAGATTCTGACAGTTGTGTTCATCGCTTACCTATACCTTTTGTTTGTACCCGACAGATCAGCGACCTTTGTTCTTGCCAAAGACAATTTCCGCAATGAGCGTATCCCTGTTGCCTTGCGAGTGCACGACAGAGTACTTGGCGATAGTCCCTTTGTCGGCTGCTTCGAATAACTTGGTGGGAATCGCACAGGGCACGCGGAGAAACGCTGCGTAGGCGCTGGGCTTAAGATTGCGAACATAACCCAGGTACTTGCGCCCATCGCTTAGGTTGATCTCGATCTTGTGCGTTTTCGCCACGGTCTTGACATGTGTAATCTGCTGCGCATACCCATACTTATAGGTCACGCGATCTTCGTACACATACTCATACACATCCAACACACAGGTTGCGCCTCGCACCCGCCTGCCTTGTATCGTGACCTGCGAAAGATTCTCAATGCCGGAAAAATCGAGTTCCACGGTGGGTCGGCCGGGGGGGGCTGGCTTGGTTCGATCGCCAAGCCAGTAGTAGATGACAGGCTTGTTGTCGAACATGATCGTGTAACTGGTCAGGACCCCGCCGCGGGACTTGGTGACGTACTCCTGGGAGAAAAGCTTCGTCTCTTCAGACTTGCCGAAGGTAGCAAGGGCAACGATCTCATCGACATTGACGACCAGCATTGCTCCGCACAGACTTCCCGCGTCGCCGTTACCAGTACCAGAGGTCAGCGTGAAGGGGTACAGCCCCGGACCGAGCAGTAATTCATCCTGACCTTCAGCTTGGATGCTCCGCGAGCCAGAACCCAGGAAAGTGATCTCCTCTCCGACAGGCGACGTGATGCTCACCGTTATCTTGGAGGCAGATCCGGAAGTGCCAGAAGGCATCCTCCTCCAATGCCCAGCGAGTTTCGCATCCTCTTCGATGAACTTGTAAGGCGTCGGATAGGGGTTAACCACGTTCGTGCAGCCGGCGAGCATCATTCCAACCACCAATATCACCACGCTGAACCAACCCATCTTTGTTAATCGTATGGCTCTCATATTGTCCCCTTTCCTGTAGGTAGCGGGGCAGAGTCTACTTCATAGGGCGCAAGCCCAAACGATAATGAATCACCGTCTTGGTGCCGGTTTCAGTGGTAATACGTATCTTATAAGACACGGGTCGGCCTTGGAGTGCGGCGCTTATGTGTGACTGCTTGAACAGCTTGCTCTTTCGGCCCATGCCAAACACCATGTTTTCGGTGTCGCTGTCTACCACAAGCATCTCAAGGGAGCCAAACAACTTCTTCGTGGAGGATATCCGGATCTCAAATGGATAGGTTCCCTTGGCCAGGTTCAGCGAGGTGCCTCCGGATCTGATTCGGAAACGCTTCCCCCCGATAATCAGTGTGGCGCCCGCGGGGTTTGAGACCTTCACCGCATTGGTACTGGGCTTAATGCTGTCGGAGGGTTGCAACTGCGAGGAAGTCGAGTCCTGCTGAACAGCCTTCCTTCCGGACAGCTCGGCTGCGAGGAACTTCAGTTTGTCGATCAGATCCTGCCAGTCTTCGCCGCGAATCGACGCGCTCCTGAGAATCTTGCCGTTTTGCCAATCGCTCATCCTCGCCGAAACCGTCAGGGATCCGTCGGGCAACACGGCGATCGACCCGACCACGAGATACATAATGCTGCGAAGTTTGACGGTCTTCTGGTATTCCTGATCATCTCTGCCTGTGCGGGACAGCGCAACCAATCCTGCTTTCGTCAGGTCGTCGTGGTCCAGAAATGCCTGCAACTTGTTCAGGTCGATCGGCTCGTACCGATCTCCAAAATGCAGCAGCAGATGCTCAGCGAGAATCTTGCCGGCATCCTTTGTTTTGACATTGCCAAGCTCGTCGAGGTCTATGATAGCTAGTGTGGGCTTGGTCCCACTCGTTCGGTCGGTTGTCGATGTCGCCTTGGCCGTCTCGGCATCGAGAGTAGTCTGAAGGTTCTTGGGTAGCACCCGACCCTCAATCAAATCGATAAAGACTCGTCGCCGAACCTTTCCCGCAGTGTCCACCGCGGGTCCGCTCATCGCCTTCCTGCCTATCTCGTATTGCGGCTTTGTAATAGCTCCATCCGAACGCGACGCCTCCAGCCTGGCGATATCCTGTTCGCTGTCGCGCGGTGCACGCAGCAGAATCTCCGGCATCTGCGACCCAGCCAACCTTACCGGTCCGGCAAACCCCGGCTGTTTGACTGCCGGCTGTGCCATCTTTGCTGAGATGAAAGTCCAGGCTTGCTCAAATGTCAGCCGTCCTCCTGTTGGGCTGTTCGCACCTTCCCGCAGCGCCGCAAGCACGAAGTGACTGAACACCCCTTCGTGCGTATTCTTGTACAGCCGGGCCTGTGGTGTTGCTCCGACGGTAGCCAGAATGTCACGGCCGTTGCCGCGGAGGGACTCGAACAGGTTTGACGGGTTGCGCATAGCTTTGGGGACGGTTGGAGTGACGCAGGC
>SDBV01000122.1_pt1 | contig 92348 bp, 125 predicted proteins | sample 2277081 | NCBI WGS metagenome assembly SDBV01 (sample SAMN10402039, study PRJNA504765) | marine sediment metagenome | isolation source: marine sediment core GS10_PC15, 223 cmbsf | place: Arctic Ocean: Southern Knipovich Ridge | collected 2010
GTCGTCGGCTTCCGGTAGTTGCAACAGCACGCGGCTCTCCTGGAGTAGGAGATCCATGAAGGTCTCCATTTGGAGCGCGCCGAGCCATCCCCTAGACATCACGAGCGACTGGACGCGCGGCGGGAGTTCGATCGCGCTATACCGCGCGATCTCGGCGAGGCCGCGCGCGTAGCGGGTCGGCGTACCCGCCGCGACCGCCGCCGCCCCCACGGAGAGGGCGGCGAGGAAGCCGCGCCGCGAGACACCTCTCTGGGTCTTTGGATGAGTTGGAAGCATGTCGCCAATATGCGGTCCGCTGATACAGAATGTCAAGCTTGTGTTGATGCTTCGGATCGGTATCATCGGGTTGGGCTCCACACGGCCATGTGGACTCCTTGGTTGTAGCGAGGGCGCCGCCCCATGGCATAGTGGGGCGGCGTCAGCGTTTCGGGCCGATGATCAGGTCGAGGCAACCCTGGCGCGGACACCACCGCGGCACCGTCCCCGCGCACAGTTCCGGGACCGAGCGCACGACCGGGCGGGGGTCGTCGGGATACGCGTCCGGATGCAGACACCACACCTCGAGCCGGCGCCGAGCCGGACGCCGCGGGTGCAGGACGACACAGTAGATCCCATCGGAGAACCCACAGTTTTCACAGCGATCGACGTGGACGGGTCGAACTCGCCTCATCGCTTCTGCCACAGGTGGCGGGCGCGCCGCTCGAGCCGTTCGAGCGCTATCACTTCGATTTGACGGACACGTTCGCGGGTCAAGTTGGTGATCTCCCCCACCCCCTCGAGCGTCACCCCCTCGTGTTCCGCCACGTCGAGCGAACAGGTTTGGGGGATTTGATGGGGCTCCAGATCGGGGAAGTTGAGCTTGATCGAGCCGTTCTCCCCTACCTCGATGTACAGATGGTGGCGACACCCAACGAACGGACATGGCCGCTCCATCTCCCAGCACTCGGCGCGCCTCGTGGGGCGCGGGTGGTCGGTAGGGATGCCGAGACTCGAGAGGCGGCGGCGCTCGGCTTTCGTCTCCCGGGGTAGGGTGCGGGTCGGGTTGATGGTGATGGAGCGGTTGTCGTGGAGGCGGCGGGATCGGTTTCGCCCCTTGTTGGGGGTGAGGTGGAGCGGGACGAGCGGCCGCGTCACCGTCCCTCGGCCCGACGGCAGCACCGGCGCCGGCGGAGGGTCATCTCGGGCTTGAGATCGCGGTGTGCGATTTTGGCGGGCAGCGGTGGTCATTCGTCGAGCATGGTGAGACGGACGCCGGTCCCGCTGTTCTTGTGGGGGCCATCGATGCGCCGCTCCAACCCTTCACAGATGAGGCGGATACAGACCTCCTCGAGATCGCCCCCATAGAGTCCCGACTCCAGTAGCGTTTTGAGCATCGCGACGGCTGGCGGCTCAAGATGTAGGTAGACGTCGGGAAGTACAAGAGCTTCGAAGGCGGCGCGTGCTTCGTTGACCATGTTGGGGCCGAGTCGGTGCGCTCCGTGTTCGGTGATCCCGCACAGCGCGCACCTGACTCCCGTCTCTGTGTTGGCCGGGCATCGTCTCTGGTGCTTCTCGAGCAGTTCGAGGAGGATGTCGACTGGGTTCTTGGGCGTAACGGCGATGGCGAGGGCCGGGATCGGCATGAGCACAATATGCGGTTGCCCTATTGCGACTGTCAAGGATGACCGGCTCGACCGCGCGATCCGTGCGAGCAGAGCAGCTCGAGCCGCTGCCCGCACGCTGAGAGGTTGAGGACGACGGGCCGGCACCCGCTCCACCACATGGCGGCGGCGAAACACTCGGCGGGGGCGAGGGTGCGCAGGACGAGGAGGAAGACGAGCACCGACATGGTAGGATGGATCGTCGCCTGTGCGTGGCACCGAAGCCACAGAAAGGCAGACATCATGGTTCGAGCAAAGTTTGTGGTTACAGAGGTCGCGCAACGCATGCAGCACGTTCCCAAGGAGAAGGACTCCAAGGGCAATTGGCGGTATGAGGAGCGACCGATCGATACGGTGAGGATGTCACCGGTGACCGGCGACGAAAACGAGAGGTTTTGGACGGCTAGCCCATCTGGCTCGCTTGAGCTCTCGATGACGAACCCGGCCGCAGCTGGCGTTTTCAAGCTCGGCCGCTGCTACTATCTCGACTTCACCGAAGCGCCGGAGAAGGAAGACAGCTAGCCGCGTTCCCGGTGTGCGGATTGTGCCAGGGGCCGCAGACTGGGTTTCGATGTCACGCAGAGGCGACGATGGGCCGATTCGGCGGCTTGAGTTGGCCCGTGATCGGCGCTCGAGCTGCTCGACCTGCACCCTTGCGGGCGCCCGGACGGCCTCCGCAACAGAACGGGGCTGGACCCGCTAGCCTTGCGGTCGACTCTCGGCGGGCTGTTCCCGCACCGCCCGGACTTCGCGGGCTCATCACCCACGCGACCGGAATCATATCACACGATCGTATCGGCGGCGATGTGCTATGGTGGGGGCGAGTTCGGAAGCTCCGAGGCCCCGCGTCCCCGCCCCGGTTCGCGGGGTTTCGTTTGCGCGGCGGATGCGCGGCAGGTGCGCGGGTCGTGGTATACGGGGGCGCCGTGACTTGGGATCCCGCCTACGTTGAGCGCCACGCGACCAGGATCGCGCATGATCTCGCGCACCGGAGCAAGCTCACGTTTGGGGAGCTTTTGGAAGCGATCCTCGAGCCGTTCGACATCGGGTTCGAGGAGCCGCTCCCGGGAGATCCGGAGGTTACCGCGGCGGAGCGCACCCGCGTCCGCACGTGCGATGCGATCTGGTCGACCGCAGGAGATGAGCGGGCGGAAACCGTGGACGAGTTGCACGGGTAGATCCTTCGCCGCCGCGCTACCAAGCGAGTGGTTGCGGGTTTCATACGGTGTGCTTATGATGTCGGCATGCTCATACAACCCGACCCATTCTCCGTCACCATGCTCCGCGCCGAGCTGCGCGCGCTACTAGCGTTCGCCTCGCGCGACGACACGCGTCGGCGTATCTCCTCGGTGGTGTTCCGCCACGATGGGGCGTTCGCCACCGACGGCGTCACTGCGATCGCTGGACATTGGCCGGAGCCACTCCCGGACTTAGATTCCATCATGCTTGCGCGATACCCGCTCAAGCGGCTCCTCCGCGGCATACCCACCCAGGGCGGCGGCGGCACGATGGCGCTCGGGGCCAGCTGGGCTAGCATGACGAGCAGGGCGGCGGCTAGTGGGTGCATGGGTCCTCCTTGGCGCCTGCCGATGGGGGCGAGCGCGGCTCAGGTTTGACCCGGAACCCATACCACACACGGGCCTCATGGCCCAAATCAGGCCCCCGTGGGCTTGGAGCTCGACCGGGTACTGTTACCAGGGAGCAGCGCCACGAGCCGCTCTGCGGCCTCGAAGTTGGACTACTGAACACGTACTGAACAGCTCTAAGTGTCCGAGATGCTTCATGTTCCCAAATAGGTTGAAAATAGGTGGGACAAGGTAACCTTAATGATTTCAGGGGGTCATCCCCCACAGCGCTAACTAGCGCTCACAGGATGAAACTGCGCGAAACTATGCATAGGGTAGGGAGACAATGAAGACGACCAAGACCCGCGCAGCAACCAAGACCATCTACCGCGAGTGTGATTGCGGAGAGAACGCCCACGACGCGCAAGCTGACAAGCGCGACGGTCAGTGGGTGACCTACTGGGCATGTCGCAACTGCCGCGCCGAGATCCACCGGGTGAGCAAGTGAAGGGCATTGAGGATGCTGGTCACCGCGGCCACCTTCTTATAGCGTTTCTCGCGGGGTGGGGTTCGTGCATCGTCTTCATCGCCATTGTTGAGGCACTTAGGTGACCGCCGCCAGCTCGCCAAGGCCATCTGACCACCACCACGGAGACACGACATGAACAACACCACCGCCCAAATCCTCATCCCCGCGCCTAAGTGCGAATGCGGCCAAATCCTCGGCGCCTACTGTCACTCCGATGAGCCCGCCGACGTAGAGATCCTCTGGGTCCCCGAGTCCGATCGTGGCTCGATCCTCGCTGCGAACAACGGCGCCGACCCGATCAGCCTCGAGGGCATCGGCCAGCGACTGCGGCTGTCGCAAGACTGTGCAGCCCTGCTCTGCGAAGAGCCGTGGTGTGTCGAGGTGGCATCGTGAGCACCTACAGAGTCGAATGGCGCTACCGGGGCGCGGAGTGCGTCGCCACCGTCGCCGTACCTGAAGCTGACTGGATAGCTGCCACGCCGTCGGATGAACGCGAAGAAGCGCGATCGTGGGAGGTAATCACCCGAGCCATGGTAAGCGTGTACGGGCAAGGGCACGGACTGGCATGGCAGGCGACTGCTGGGCTCGATCGTGGTGACAGAGTGCACCGAAGTGGTGTGATGACTGCCGCCGAAGCCGGCTCCCGCCTGTGGGACGTTGCCATGGCTACGGGCCACAGCGACGCCCTGGGGGCGCTCGACGAGGCCAGCACCACCAGGCTCAAAGCAGCCCGCCGAGCGGCGCTGGCGTACGGTCTAACGCAGCGGCACGTGGACCACGCTACGGTACTCGGGCTCGAGTGGGGTAGAGACAACGCCCGGAACGGCCAGGAAGGGCCCTAGGAGGGCCGGCAATCTGGCGCGTAGAGGATTGCGTCGGCCCCGGGAAACGACGCGCGCGACCCTGCCAGCGCTGACGGGGCCTCAGTTTGGAGCCTATCCGCCGAGTTTGGCCTTGGCTTCGGCGTCAGATGGCAGCTCGAACGGTTGGGGCTCGGGCGCATTCCCCTCAGCACCCCCGTCTGGGCTGGTCGCCGAGAGCACGCTCGGGGCCTCGTCGAGAGCCGCCGGCTTCTCCGACCGAAGCGGGGTGGAGGTCGAATTTGGTGGCGGCGCCGGTATGATACGCCAGCCAGCCCGGCTGCGCTGGCACAACTTCCAGCAATCCTGGGCCGTCATGTTGATGCCGTTCTCCGATTGAGGGGTTGCGCCGCCTATACGGTGTGCTTATGATGTCGGCATGCCCGAGCCCCCCGTCATCCATTGCCACCGGTGCGGCGATACGCGCGAGGTGTGTGAGGAGCGCGCCGTGTGTGTCATCGGCAAGGCGAGCACGAACCATGTGGACGAGGACGGTGCGCTCTGGACCTGGCTCCCACGGGTGGGCGGCTACGTCTCCCCGTGTCGCGTGGTGTCGTGCGACATCCACGCGGGCGTTGATGCGTGCTTCGATGTGGACGTCTACCATGACGGGGAGTTCCCCACGGACCACCCGGAAATCACCCTCCACTTTTGCGCCCACGAACAGCTCACCGCGTTCGCCGAGCTCGTGGCCAAACACCTCGCGGATGTGGCGTTTGTGGGTCCGCCGGAGCCACCGCCCCAAACTCCGCTGTACTCGTTCACCCGGGCCGGTCGTGTGTTGGTCGCGGGGCTCGAGCTCGCCAATGCGGCCTCTTTCAAGATCGTGGAGCGTGAGCGGGAGATTATCAAGGTTCCCAGTGTCATCCCGCTCAAACCCACGGAGCACATCATCCTCAAGATCGAGGTAGGCGACGGGCTCCGCGATGAGCTGGCGGAGCTCGAGGGCGATGACGATGCACCCTAGATTCTCACCGTTCGCACGCCACCCCCACACCCCGCGGATGCTGCTCGCTCTCCTGATGGGGTGCGCTGAGCCGGAGCGGTGGTGGCGTCCGAGCTTCAAGCCACCACCCCGGAGGCCCATGGCGGCGAGCCTACGGAGTTGCATCGAGAACATCCACCGGCAGCATGAATGTCGGCACGAATGGAACGAGGCCGGTACAGCGTGTGTCCGATGCGACATCGACCGCCGGGAGGTGGAGTACTGCGGACGCGGGGAGCTTGTACGATGATCCGCTGCACCACATGCGAGCACCAAGATAGTCGGATGTGTACCTACCCTGGGATAGGGAAAACGATCTTCAAGCAACGAGGGCTCGATCCGCTCTGCATAGTCCGCACCGGCAGATTCCAACCCGAGTGGTGTCCGCTTGGGAAGTATGAAGCGCCGCGTCTAGATGCGGAACAATCGGAGGCGTTCATCAAGCATGCCGCCGCCCCGTCCCCATTCACCGGAGAGGAAAAGGTGGTGCGAATGTTGGCGACGATGGGACGCGACGAGCTGCTCGCGGAAGTGCGACACCTGCGGGAACAGCGGGACGGGCTGCAGCGGCGCGGCACCGAGCTGCTAGAACGGGCACGGGCGGCTGAGGGTGAGCTCGTCGCGGCGCCGCCTCGGGTGGAGGAATTGGAGGCTGGGCCATGTGTGTTGTGTGTGCCATCGCTAGCCCAAGTGGCGAAGCTGAGTGCTCGATGCGACGCCCTCCGCGCCCAACTCCACGACGCCGGGCCGCTGGTGGAGTGGCTACACAGCGAAATGGCCTGTGACGATTGGTGGGACCGTCGACCTGAGTGGCTGAAGGCGCTAGAAGCTGCGGACGAGGCGGACACCACGTGAGCAATATCGAGTCAATCTTCGCGATCGGTGGCTTCGTGGTCGGGTTTCTCGCCGGCTCGATGTTGGTGGTGTGGCTCATCCACAGCGCGGTCAAGATGAGACGTGGACGATGATGCTGCTAGTGTTCGACAAGGCGCAGCACGAGATGCTCGAGGCGATGCTCAAGGTGGCGTGGGATGCCGGCTACATCACCGAGGAGTGCCGCCGCATACGCAGCCGTGTCGAGCACGCCCTCACCGTCAGAATCCCGCCGAAGCTCATCGCGAACGAGGTGAAGGCCCAGGAGCGGGGACGATACCGGCGCATCGTGCAAGTCATAGCGACCGAGCACGGAGTGGATGCGTTGATGCTCGAGTGCGGGCATGTGGTGGCGCGTCACCATCGTGCGGTGATGGCGGCGGTTTACTGCGAGGCGTGCGTGCTCTGCCAGCCTTTGGAGAGTGAGGCGGCGGATGCCTGAACGCCCACACCCCTACCGCCATCGGGCGACCCCGTTGAGCGAGGCGCCCGCCGCGCCGTGGTGGCGCGCGTGGTGGGGCTGGTTCATCATGCGCCGGCGAAAGCGTATCGAAACCCGTGTGCTTATCCGCCGCGACGCCCCCATCTCGGTGCTCATGCGCGCGATAGCAGCAGAGCGCCTACGCCTACCTTCCGGCACAGCTATCGCCAAGCCCGAACTCCCCCCGGTGCGCCTTGTCATCGACGGCGCTCGGCCGAAACCACCGCCGACGGAGGCACCCGGACCACCAAGGAAAAGCTCGCAGTGAACCCTCCCGAAACAGAGTCCCGCGCACAGATCCTCGGCAAGGCCTTGGCGGGCCTCATCGTGGTCGCGCTCATTCTCATTGGTCTCGTGTCGGTAGCCATCTACGCTGTGGGGAAAGGTTACGATCTCATTGGCGAGGACAAGATGTCCATCGTCATGATCGGCATGGCGGCGATCTCGCTTGGCGCCCTCGTCAATAGCGTATCGAAGCGGCTTGATCGGCTCGAGGTAAAGGTCGACCAACTCCAACAGATCATCGAGAAGGCGATCAAGGAGGCGCGGAAGCCATGAGACCACCGTGGACAATCAACCTTGAACCGGGCCAGTCCGTCTATGCAACGGTCTACAAAGGCGGCCGGCCCCATTGGGTGCTCGGGACGATGGTGCGGTGGGATGGCGAGTCCCACTATGACGTTCTCATCCAAGCGGCGGACGATGACGGGTTGGGCGAGCCCACCCCGGAGGGTGCTGGCGCGTGCGTCAAGCGGCGGTTCCACATGGATGAGCTCCGGAGCGCCGAATACTGCGGGAAAAGGTGCGTGATGGTTGAGCTCGTAGACATTCACGTTCCGGTGAGGGATCTCCCGGAGGCGAAGCGGACCGCGACGCTTATGCGGAGACTCGGCGCTACGATCGAGGACGATCTAGATATCCCGGCGCGCCTTCATCTCATCGTGTGCCACTACGGTGCGCGACGCGTGGTCATCGAGATCCGCGGAACAGTCACCCCGCGTGTGGAGGTGGTGGCTCTCGTCAAGGAGCTCCGCAGTGGGTGAGTGTTTCGCGCATGGTCGGTTCATCGGGTGCGGGATGTGCCCGAAGTGCAAGGAGCTCGGGAGGAAAGGCGAGCTGCTCGGCTACAAGAAGCGCAACAAAGTCCCCTATCGCTACGATGAAAAGGGGTGCTGTCGGTGGTGCGGGACCAAGGTGAAACCGCCCCGCCGTTCGTGGTGCTCTCAGGAGTGCGTGGACGACTACATGGTCCGCAATGATCCCCAACTCGCACGCGCGAAAGTGGAGACGCGCGATCGCTGGGTGTGCGCGATGTGCAGGATGGACACGAAGGTGCTCCGCGACCGCATCAGGCTTCTCTATCAGAGCGCGATGGCGATGCGCTCGACCTGGCACCGGCCGGAGGGAGAAGCCACGGGGGCGGAACGCGACGGACTTCGCTGCGCCTCTTTATACCGATACAACGAGGCGGCCCAACTCCTCCGCGAACATGGCATCGATGTTCCCAACCTCGGGTTGCGCGATCCGTTCGTTCGAGCTCATAGGCTCGTCACCGGCGCGGGGCCACTCTGGGAGATGGACCACACAGTCCCCGTCACCGACGGCGGGGCGGGGTGTGGGCTTGAGAATCTACGGACGCTGTGTCTCCCGTGCCACAGGAAGGAAACCGCGCGGCTCGCTGCGTACCGGGCCCAGAAGCGCGCCGAGGAAGCGGCGGCGGAGCAGGAGCGGATCGCTCCCCGACTCCCCTACATCGATTGAGCGCCATGCCGAGACCTCGACATTTTGAGCCACAAACATTCCGGCGGATGCTGGTGGATGGGAAGATTCCGATCGAAGTTACCCTGGCGAGGGGCGGTATGTCCGAAAGCGAAATCCGACGATACCGCCAAGAGGCCGCGGCGGTACTCCGCGAGCTGGCGGGCGAAGTGGAGGCCGACAGGACATGACGGATGCACCTTGAGCACTGTCATGGGTGCCAGCACCGCAACGGCCGACGATGCGACAACCCCGCGATGGAGCCGCCGGCGCTGTTGCCGCCGGCGTGGTGGCGAAAGCGCGGACTCCACTTGGTGCCTATTTGGTGCCTCCTCGGGCCGCCCGCGTGGCCGGATGATGAACGCGCCAACCCACTCATCTGGTAGGACTGACCGCCCCTAAGACGGTCACAACATGTATACTTAGGCATGTATCGCTGCAAGAAGTGCGGAGGCCGGGAATGCTATCGTCGTCCAAACGGTCGAATAAGGGGTTGCAAGGTCTGCCAAAAGGAGGCGAGCGCAGACTGGCAGAAGAACAACCGAAGGAAGCACAGGAAGACGCTGTCGGCATGGGGGGTGAAGCGTCGGAATGAACTCCGAGCCCTCGCGGACAAAGCTAAAGACGTGCCATGCGCTGACTGTGGGGAGCTGTACCCCTCCTATGTGATGGACTTCGATCATCGACCTGGTAGTGCCAAACTGGCGTGTGTCGGTCAGTTGGTGAATAGGCGGGTGGCGATCACCAAGTTGCTCGCGGAGATGGTGAAGGCGGACATATGGACAGACCGTCGGATAGGTGGATCGTATATACTGAACGCCTGATGGCTGGACGAAGACTCACCAAAGAGACGTGGGAGCTGCTCGTGGAGGGGTTCCGCAAGTGGCCTGGCAAGCACACCAAGGCCGGCAAGGTGGCCGGCACACACCACTCCACCGCCAAGCGCGCGTGGACGGGCGGCCTCACCTCGTACCCGTTCGGACAGATCCCGATCCACCGCATCATCGCGGAGGAGCAGGCGGCCGCCAAGGCGGCGCTAAACGGCGACCTCGACCTCGACACCATCCAAGACGGCGCGCGCGCGCGCTCCATCCAAGTGCGGGTCGATGAGGGGAAGCTGACCGCGGCGGCGCGCGAAAACGTGATCGATCTGCTCGAGTCGCTGAAGGTGTCGACGCGTTCGATCCGGCTGTTGAACATCCGGATCGGCGCCGAGATCGAGCGATTGAGCTCGACGGCGCGCAAGAAGATCGCCCTCAAGGTGGCGCTCGGCTACCTCCGCAGCTACTCCTACACCCTCCTCAACGTCGCCCATGCGGGCGGGGCGGTGATCGACATGGAGAACAAGCTGCTCGGCTCGGGCGAGGTGTTCGATGAGGACGACATGACGCTCGAGGAGTGCGAGGCGGAGATCGTCGAGGCCAGCGCGGCGCTCGCGCGGATCCGCGACAAGGGGAAGCTCAAGGTTCTTCAGGGGGGCAAGGACTAACGTGCTGATCAACGGCCAACGGCTCATCATCGCCAACACGCGCCAGTTCCGCGACTCCTACAAGGCGTATCGGAAGGCGGGCTGCTCACGACTCGAGGCGGCGGAGGCGGCCTATTGGATCTGCGCGGCCGGGTTCGCGCTCGCGCGCAAGCAACGCGAGGAGCGCGGTGACGGCGGAGACACAGCCGGCCCCGAAGCGTAAGCGCGCCCCCGTCGCGCTGCGGCGGCGCACCGCCCGAGCACGCCGCGCCCGCGTTCGGTTGGCGCGCGAGGATGGGGCGGAGTTCAACCGGTTCGTCCTCAAACACGAGGAGACGGGCGCGCCGATCCAGAACGCCCCCTACCACGAAGCGTGGCACCGCGACATGGACGAGCATGACCGGATCGTCATGTGGGGGCATGTGGAGAGCGGGAAGGGGCTCGCCCTCGACACCCCGATCCCGACCCCGCGCGGATGGGTCGCCATTGGCGATCTGGCGATTGGCGATCGCGTGTTTGGTGGCGATGGAGAGCCCGCCACGGTAACCGGCGCCTCGCCCATCCATCACAGGCCGTGCTTCCGTGTGACGTTCGATGATGGGGAAAGCCTTGTCGCGGATGACCAACACAGGTGGATGGTTCGGAGCGTCGACGATGCCAGCGTGAGGCGAAAGAACGGACCGAGCGCCCGGCACGCTGGCGACGGTGACTTGTGTGCGTGCTCATGCGGCATGCGGGCCAAAAACGGGAAACGGTTCATTCACAACCATCATGGGCGAAAGACCGCAGGCGGATGGCGTGTGGTGAGCACGGCAGAACTGGTGTCAGCCGGAATCTTGCGGAAGTCGGGCGCGCGACGCGCGGATGGTTCTGCATATGATCAATATAAGTGGCGCATCCCGTTGTGTGGTTCCGTCATGCGGGATGAGTTGGCACTCCCTCTGGACCCATACGTGTTGGGCGCATGGCTGGGTGACGGATCATCAACGGATGGATCGATTTGCTGCCATGAAGATGACCGGGAGATCGTAGACCGATGTGCTGAGAGACTCGGCGGCAGCACCTACGAGAGCCGACCCAAGGCGCAGCCACACGTCATATTGGTCCGCTTCCATGGCCTCCGGACGGTGTTGCGCAAGATGGGTGTGTTTGGGAGCAAACACGTCCCCCCGGCCTATCTCGCCGCGGGAAGGGAGCAGCGGCTTGAGCTTCTCGCGGGGCTTCTCGACACCGATGGGCATGCTACTGCGCGGGGCACTTGTGAGTTTTACAGCACAAAGCGTGAACTCGCGGCCGCGGCGGCTGAGGTAGCCCGATCGCTCGGCTTCAAAGTGAGCATGCGCGAAAAGCCGGTTTTTTCGCCCGTCGATAAGCGGCCGCTTGGGAAGTGCTGGACTGTGACATTCTATGCGCCCGTCCCCGTGTTCCGTTTGGAGAGAAAGCGGCGACTGCAAAGCACGGGCCCGCCCTTCGGGCGTGCTGGATACCGATCGATCGCATCCATCGAGCCGGTGGAATCGGTGCCAACGAAGTGCATCACGGTCGATTCGGCGGGCTCAACCTATCTAGCCGGCCGCTCCTACACCGTCACCCACAACACCCAACAGGTCTCGATCGGCCGAGTGTTGTTCGATCTCGGCCGCAACCCCGAGCTCCGCAACGTCATCATTTCCGCCACCGCCAGCGCCGCCACCAAGATCGGGACGGTAATCAAGCAGTACATCGAGGAGTCGGACGAGCTCCACGAGGTGTTCCCGAACCTCCAACCGGGAGGCAAGAAGTGGACCGAGAATGCATTCACGGTCCGGCGGAAGTCGCGAGCCAAGGACGCATCGGTGCAGTCGGTGGGGCTGTATGGGATGATCTACGGGTCGCGGATCGACCGGCTCGTCCTCGATGACGTTCTCCGGTGGGAGAACGTCCAGACGGCGGCGGCGCGCGACAAGTCGGAACGGTGGCTGTTGTCGACATTGTGGGGCCGCATGACGGCACGATCGAAGATGTGGTGGCTGGGCAACGCGTGGCACCCACAGGATGCCATGCACAACATCGCGAAAAACGAGCGGTGGCTTGCCCGGCGATACCCGGTTCTCGATGAGACGGGCAAATCCGTGTGGCCGGAGCAGTGGTCGATGGACCGGATCGAGGCGTTCAAGATCGATCCGGGACCGCTCGAGTATGCGCGACAGTTGATGTGTAAGTCACAGGACGACAGCTCGCGGCGATGCAAGGACGAGTGGATCAAGCTGTGTAAGGCGGAGGGCGAGGGGATCGCGATGGTCCACGCGCTCAATCTGCTCGATCGCGACGTGGTCCCCGAGGGGTGTTTCACCGTCACTGGCGTCGACCTCGCCTCGAGCAAGAAGAAAAGCGCGATGCAGAAACTCACCGCGAAGACAGTCGTTTTCACGATCCTCGTCTATCCGAACGAGGACCGCCAGGTCCTCTGCGTCGACTCCGGCCAGTTCACCGCCCCGCAGATCCGCGACAAGGTGATCGAGCATCACGACCGGTACGGCTCCAGCGTGTTCGTGGAGGACAACGGCGTACAGGGATGGATGCTCGAGTTGATCTCCGAGAAGCGCGCGATCCCCGTGCTCGCCTTCCACACCGGGATGAACAAGTGGGACCCCGCCACCGGAGTCGAGACGGTGTTCGTGGAGTTCTCGAACGCCAAGTGGGTGATCCCTTCGATCGATGGCGTCCCGCTCTCCCAGGAGGTGATCGAGTGGCTGTCGGAGTGCAGCAACTTCCACCCCTCCACCCATACGGGCGATCATCTCATGGCGGCGTGGTTCGCCAAGGAGGGGGCTCGGTACCTATCCGCGGTCGCGCGGGCAGGACGGGAGCACGAGGAGGCCGATGAGGTCACGATCTTCAATCCCTACGACATGGAGTAGACTGCTCGGATGACGAGGCGCAGGTGTACGGGGTGTGGTAGTCGTGATCCCTACGAGCGCGTTGCTGCCCGCGGTGGGAAGGTGTTCGAGATCGAGCTCCCCAAGATCGTCGAGCCGAGCATCGATGAGATCCCGCGACTGTCGGAGGAGGCGCGCACGGTGGCGCTCGAGGCGGTACGCAAGAAGGGCGCGGCGTTTGATGCGCCCGCGTCGGTGGTGTTCGTTCAAGGGATGCGGCGATGCGTGGATGGGCCGCTGTTGTTGCGGGCGGCGATCATCCCCAAGGCGTTGGCGGTCAGGATCCTCGCCCGACAACCCATCCTCGCCGCCAATGTGGTGGCACGACACCCCGAGGTGCTCGAGCTGGAGGAGGGGTGCACGTGTAGCGCGGCCGCCGTGTTCGTCGGCCAATGCGGGCGCGTCGCCTACGAGCGGCTCGAGCTGGCGGGGTGAGCCGCTACGGCTTCCCGATGACGTCGTCCCACACGACGGTCGCCACTCCCCTCGCGCCTGTGAACTTAGCATCTGTCGCGTCGCTACCGTGGAAGTTTGCGTCAGTCAGGTCGGCGTTAGTGAAATCAGCGGCTCGCAGATCGCAATGGCACAATAGAGCACTTCGCAAGTCGGCGCCGACGAACTTGGCGCGCGGTAGCTTGGCGCCGATGCCGTTGACACCCTGACCCTTGCAGTTGCTCAGGTCGACGTCGGGCTCGTTGACGAAGTACAAGGCGTTGCGAGAAAGCATGGCGCCCGGTTTCAGCTCGTGGTTCATGCTGCCCCCAAGAAGTTATGCACGGCGATCAGTTCTTGTTCATTGATGGGGCGTGCGTAGTAGACGCCAGCGCGCAGCTCCACTTTCATCCAGTCATCGAACGTCGGACCGGCTCCAGCATCACGCCCTCCCCACGTCAGCGCGCCGGCACCGACCACGGTAGTAGCGGCTACCGCTGTGGATGCATAGGTACCGTCACCGTCAACACGACGGACAGCTACACCGCCTTCGAAGGCCTGTGCAATAGTTTCCGCTGGAGACGTAAATTCGGCCAGTGGGCCAACATCAGCGACATTGGCAGAGTGACCCGCTGCAGTGAAACGCGTCCCGCTCGAAAGCTCGCCGGATAAGCCACCGTTGAAGTGAGCGCCGCTCCGTCCCTTCTGCGCTATCGTGGTATTATTGGGCAATGATTCGGCATTGGCATGTTTCAGAACATGCGTGCTACCCGCTGCCCCGTCGAGCGCCGCAGCGTCTACAATCCAGAGCACATCATCGGATCCGTCGAAGCGCACGAAGTCTTGACCGCCCACGGACACGACAGCCGGCGAGCCGACGACGTTGATGGTCTGTCCCAGTGCGCGATCCGTGAGCGCGATCAGCTCGTCGGCTGTGATCGTTGCATGGTCGAGGTCCCACCATGCGCCGCAGTTGGCCACGCTTAGCGGCGAGAACGCCCGACGGTAACGCGGCAGCATATATCCATGCACCTGCGCCATTTCGGCGTCGAGGAGCGCGCGGTTGTAGATGATGAAATCCGCGACCCTGGCATCCAAGTAGTTACTGGCGGCTTGCCAGCCCATTTGTACGGTGCCGCTGATCGTTCTGGTGCCGCTATAAATACCAACACCAAGAAGCACACCATCACGGAAGATCTCTACCGTTCCGGCCGACGAATTTAAGCGCCACGCCAACACCTGTTCACCAGGAATCAACGTCAGCGGTGTTTTCCACGTGACATCGAAGATCGCTACATTTCCCGTTCGATCGGTAGCTACTTGAAACCCTGACGATATGGCTACGAACAGCATCTCGGTCCAGCCACCACTGCCATTCAATTCGTTCAAAGATACGAAGAACGTGTAGTCGTTGGATGCGTCCGCCAATCCTGTGAAGTCGAGGAACTCGCCATTTGCCCAATCGAAATCGATGGTGGGATGTCCGCTGCTCCAGCCCGTAGGGTTCAGCGCCGGTCGGTCCAGGTCCGTGCCCTGAACGCCGTTGTTTCCCAGTCCGGACTTATCTGTCGCCAGACTCACGCCCAAGCCAGTGACCTCGATCCGCGGATCATCGGCACGCAGCCACAGGATGTTGCCTGCGATGTCGAAGGCCTGGAACTCGCGGCGCCGGCGGGACGCGTTGAGGAGCAACAGAGCGCTGGCTTGTGATCGCCTCACGTCACATGGTTTCGGCGTTGCGGCCGACGATGACGCCCGCTGGAGTGCCACTCGCGTAGATGGTGGTGTCGACGCGTACTTGACGATACGCCTCCGGGACTTCAATGAGCCCGGGAGCCGTCAAGGTGTCGATCGTCTCGTAGTTGGTCCCGTCGATCGTCCCCTCCACCACGAGTGTCGCATCGAAGGTTCCGGTGATTTGGATCCACTTGTCGATCCATTCTTTCACGGTTGCCGCCGTCCCCGTGGCGACCTCGGCCTTGATGTCTAGGGTGTGTTGTTCTCGTATCACCCCCACAGACTACCCCGGTGACGCGGCTTGCTGCCAGAAACTTGAGCGCGACGTGTGGGGGTTGGCGGCGGAGGCGTGGTAGGGTGGTCTATGACACGCCTGTCATAGTAGGTATGCATGAATTGCATATCAGCGGCTCCCCGGCGCGATCAGGAGCACCACATCATCAAGCAGGTCGGGGGCGACGAGATGGGCGAGCTTGATTCGAAGATCGTGCTCGGCGGCTCGGCGAGCGATGGCGGTCGCTTTGCTGGTGTCGTGAAGCTCCCCGCAATCGGAGTGGGCGCCGTCCTCGAGCCGCTCCACACGGAGCGTGACGATGTCAGTGGTGAGGAATGGGGCGAACGCGCGGACATCATCGGTGGTCTCGCCGATGAGGACGAGCGCGTGTATGAGCACACCACCCTCGGTGGTCTCGAGGTGACCGATCGATTTGAGCTGGGCGCGGATTGTGGCTTTCATGGTTCGGAATCTCCTTGGCTTAGCTTGACGAAAACCCCGGGATCGGGGTCCGAGTTGACAAGTTAGTGGTTAATTCGGTGGACCGTATAGCGTCTCTCGTGCGAACATCCCACCAACCATGGGGACGAACGCCACGCGCGGTGATGGGAGGTGCGCCATGAAGTAGTCGGCCGGGCATGAGCCCTATCGTGGCGGACGATGTCCGCCCTCAACGAATAAGCAAAACCGCCGGCCGGATGTCCCCCGCGCCGGCGGTGGCGCGTCTGGTGGCTCATGCTGCCGTCCCGTGGTTGGCGCCGCCACATGAGCACTCGCAGACGTGCCCCTTGGAGGCGAGGCAACGCGCCCCGCACTTGTGATCGGGCGATACATGGCCCCGGAGCAGGCGCGCCGTCATCGTGCGACCGCATGCGCAGTGGGGCGCCGGGCGGCCGCCCCATATGTCGGCCGTCTGCCCGCGCTCGGGGCGGCGGTGGGCCTTGCACGCGGGGCAACGTGCGATCCATGTGCTCTTGAGTGTCTTGGTCATGGCGTTCACGTTGCGATTGAAGCGGGCGATTTCAGCGGCGATGTCGGTCATGGAGGTGATCCTCAGAGGCTCGCGGCGAGGCCGGTGTTTGCTTCGAGCACGGTGTGGAGGGAGTCCGCATAGATCATCTCGAGCTCGGCGAGCGTCGCCACCTCGGCGCCCTTGCACATCGCCTTGACGGTCGGGACGCGGGAGAACTTGACGGTGTAGGTGTCGTTGTCGGCGAGCTCGATGGTGATGTGGGTGACGCGCTTGGGGTTGCGGCCGATCTTGAACTGGAGGCCGCGGCCGGTGTCGAGGAGGTTGCGCGCGCCGAACATCGGGAGGGCGGTTCCAAGTTGGCGGCGGAGGATGCGGGCGATGGTCGGGTTGGCTTGCGTCGTAATGACTAGAGATAATGCACGCGCTATGCCAGTGCTGACATAACGTGATTACAAGGCCTTGGGCTGGCTGTTCAACGTGGAAGTATGACAGCGGTGTCATAGGGGGTGATGTGGTTTCGCGCTTCCTGAACGATTGCAATGGGTTGGTCTATGGCGTGGCTGCCATAGTAACTATGCAAACGGTGCATAGCTATCTGGTTCGGATCTTCTCGAGCTGGACGCGGAGCCACAACGCGAACGGCATCACACCGGTCTCCGCGTAGCGCGCCCGGGCCGGGTGGTGGCGCCGCCCCCTGCGAGGAGCCGACCGGGCCGGGTCCTGGAGAGACACGGCTCACCCGGGCGCGCGTCGCAGTGTGGGCACCGTACGGCGCGCGGCGCCGTCATCGGCGGATCCCCATGCGGCGGTCGAGCTCGATGAGGAGCGCGCGCCGGCGCGCCCATCGGAGCGGCGCCAGCGCGGGGATGTTGTGCTTGGACGTCTCGGTCCGCACACCAAGGAGGAGCCATCCGTTGCGGTCGCACAGCTCGGCGGCGAACGATCGCGCCACCTCGATGTTGCGGACGATGACGGGGAAGTGGTGATCCTCCCGATCGGCGAAGTTGGCGCGCGCCGTCGCGACGAAGCGCCGCATCATGACGCCCTCCTCCCGGCCGGTGGCACTATCAACCCGAACGGGCGCACGCCGGGAGAAAGCTCCCACAGATTGGCGCATCCGCGCCGAGCCATCGAGTCAAACACGGTGATGCAGCATTTGCAGGCGTTGGCAATACGCTGCCCGGTCTCGATTGCTTGCCGCTTTCGGGAGGCCGTCTCTAGCAACGATTCACCGTCGCTGATGTGATAGCGGTTGTGCGGTGTCATCACGCCGACACCTTGCGCGCCGCGCGGATGCGGTCGAGCGCGTCGCAGATCTCGCCGCTCCGGGCGAGCACGTCCACCAGATACCCGGACGCGCGGCGGATCGCGCCTTCCGAGGAGTCGCGCACGTGCGACCAATCCCAGAAGCAATCCGGGTCGACCGCGCATGCCTCCGCGAACGCCTCCCCGTCGCCGAAGCCATCGCACAACTCGCGCGCGGCCGCCTGGACGGCGGTGCCGGCGACCGATGCCAGCTCGCAGCATGCGCCGTGGTAGTGGAGGCACGCCACCACGATCTCGCGCGGGTGGACGGGGTTGGTCTCTACGGTGGTGGGCTTGTTCATGGGAAGCTCCGTGGGTGTGGGTAGTCGTTGTGACGTCTTGGTTACTGGGCGATCCCGGCGACGGCGAGCGCCGACAGGGCTGTTTTGCGCGCCGCTGCCTTGAAGCCGAATCGGTCCTCGGTCTCGGTGGCGATCGAGCTGTTGAGCCAGCAAAGCGCGTCGCGGACAGCGAACCATGCGGCTGGCTTGGCGGGGTTGCTGTGTTGGTCTGCTGCGGCGAATCCGTCGATCTCGGACAGCATCGCCGCGGCGTCGCCGTCGTGCTCGTCCATCAGGCGCACGAGGTCATGGGCGTCGACTAGGCGCAGGTTGATGGCGGCGGTCAGGGCGGTGTTTTCTGTCTCGGTCATACCTAGTGATAATGCATAGGCTATGCCAACACAAGCATAGCCAGTAAGATTGCGTAATCATATGGGCGCGTGGAGCGCGCTATGACACGGCCGCCATACTGAACACGGCGAAACCTGGTAAGGGCGCAGAGTCACTTGGGTTGCTGCTATGACGTTGGTGTCATACTGAAAACCAGCGATGTCATACTGAACTTAGGACCATGAAATCCACGCCGCTCCGAGCTCGGCGGCCCGCTCGAGGAACGGGACGAGAAGGGCGAGCCGGCGCCCTACACCGTCCAGGTCGAGCTCAATGATGTGGTGGCGGGCGGAATGCTTCGGCGCCCGCACGACGGCATCAAGGCGCCCCATGCGGCCGGTCGCCCGCGCGATGGTGATCGCACCCTCCGCGCGCATAAGTGCGCATTCGAGCGCGGCGCGCGCGCATTGCCCGCCCCATCCCTTGGTGGGGAGGTCGAGCGCCCGGAGGAGCGCCAAGGCGTTATCGCTGGCGAAGTTGGGCCCATCGAGGAGCGGCCGGGTGGACGCATCCACCCGGTGGGCGTAGAAAGTGATCGACATCAGTTGATCCCGAGGGTGAGTTGGGGGGTGTGGCCGGCGCCGAGGCGGCGGCGGATGTCCAGCATTCGGGAGCCGGCCCAATAGGCGCGATCGTCTTCCTTGGCGGCCTCGATGGCGACGCGGAGGATCCGTTGTGCGTTGCGGTCGCCGCGGAGCTCGGCGTCCATCTCGGAATTATAGAGGGAGTCAAGCGCGTCGGTGTGGCCGTCGATGATGTCGGCGAGGAACGCCGCCTCGATTTGAAGCGCCTCGCGCGGCGCGGACACGTCGGCGCTCATGGCGCGGACGCGGATGGCGGAGGTGGTCATCTTCGGGGCGGTTGCGGTTGCGCTGTTCATGGTCTTAGGTAATGCAGGAGCTATGCCAACACAAGCATAGCGGTTAGGGTGTTGGAATCACGAGCGGCGCACGGACCTACTATGACAGCGCTGCCATACTGAGCAGCGGCGAATCTGGGTAAGACGACGGAATCGCTGGCATTCCTTGCTATGACACGATTGTCATACTGAGCGACATCGATGTCATGGGGTCAAGTGGGCATGATCATTGAAAAGCGGTCACATGTCGGCGTTCCGCTATGCCTGTGGTGCCAGTATACGTATGTATACTAACGCAATATCGGCTAGTTGCGGGCTATGTAAGAGCTGGCATAGCCATTGCATCACCTATTGTCATGAACACGCCGACCAACACCGCCCTGACCCCTGCGCAAATTACCGCTGGCATGAAGGCTCGAGACACCCTGCTGGCCGCCAAGGACTGTGCCTATGCGAAGCTCTACAGCGCGCGGCGCCGCTCGGGTATCGACAATCCTGATGTCGACGTCGTCGACCTCGGCATCGTGAGGCGCGCTGAGGCAGAGTACTCCGAGACGCGCACCCGCCTGTGTGCGGTCTACGAGACCGAGTGCGCGCGGATCATGGCAATGTGACAGCAACCCGCCAAACCATACGAGAGGATCCAACCCATGACCAACACCGCTACCACGATCACTGAGCTGTCAGAGAAGGCGTGCACTGTCGCTGCTGCTGCCACCGCGGCCTATGAGGACTGGCGCTACGAGACCGGAGAGGTGTGCGACCGCGCACGGGATGCTGCTCGCGCAGCGCGCAGGTCTGCAGAGTATGTCACTTCACCGCCCCCCGGCGCGGTAGGCCTATCTCCAGAGTTCTGGGCGCGCTCGTACCTCCGAGACACTGAGCGCTTTGCGCGCGCAGTACCTCGCGAGATCGCAGACCACGAGGAGTCGCTGCGTAAGATCGCTGGACCATGAGCTGGCGCGCGCCCGCCAAGGGGGTCCGCGGCAACATCTTCGCCACCGATCAACGCCGCGCCGTCACCTCGACCGGCGCCGCCTACTACGTGAGGTAGGTGCGCCATAACGGCATAGAGGTTGCAAGCGCAGGGATCAACATGGGAGCTCCCAAAAATCCAAAGTCCGTCGCCCTCGGAGCGATGCTCCGGATCGGTGATGAGACCAGCTTCAATCGCATCGGCGACGCTCTTCGCAAGTCGGGCGGTCAACTCGATGGAGCCGTGGGGGCGTGCGCGCGCCTCGGAGTGGCGCATCGGACGTTCATGCGGTGGCGGACCGATATCCCGCGCCTCGAGACTCTCGTGCGCGAGGTGCGGGCGGAGGAGGCGGCGCTCCGGGCGCGCGCGTCCAGGTTTGCGGACGAGGATGTGGTCGAGTCGGATGACTCGAGAAATACGGAGAAAAACAGCGATGATGCAGGCGGCGACGACGGCACCGGCGACGCGGACGACGCGACCGCCGCAGCGTAAGGATCGATCCGTGCTCCACGAGGCGGCGCGCCTCATGGGCCGCACCCACATCCCCGCGGAGGGGCTTGTGTGGCGGGTGGGGGTGGGTTCGTGGGTGTGGACGACGCGCGACGCAAATGGTGAGCTCGCCAGCGGGAACGCCGGTTCTGAGCTCGAGGCGAAGCGCGCGATGATGGTGGCCCGAAGCGGCGTCGATCCGCGCGGACCCGCCATCCTTCCCTAGATTGCAACAATTGCATAGCCGGTATGACATTGATGTCATACCGTAAGTGGGCGTAATGCTAGAACTTCCGATGTTTCAGCCGCCAGCTATGACAGCGGTGTCATGGTCATGCCAGTGGTGGCGATGGAACGGCGCAGCCAACTGTCGGTAATTACAACTATGCCAGTACTGGCATAGCCGTTGCATCACCTATTGTCATGAACACGCCTCCGAAACTCACCACCCGCATGCTCCGCCCCTTCGGATTCGACTGCAAGGTCCCTCACCACTTCACCAGCGACCGCGCGAGCGGCGAGGCCGGCGGGTGGAAGTACAGTGAGATCCAAGGTGGCTGGTACAGCCCGGCGCACGACTACAGCAAGATGAGCAACGTGGAGATCGGCCGGCGGTGGGGGGCGGCTCGATGAGCGACCTCGAGATCCTCGCCGGTCACACCATCGACGGCGGCCGGCCGGTGGTGCTCCTTCTTTCCGGCGGCGTTCCGGTTCCCGAGCTGTTATTCCCAGACGTGGCGGACGCGCAGGCGTTCGTCGTCTGGGCCGGCGATCCATGGCGATGGGTGCGCGATTGGAGGCAACAACGGCGCCTCGGCGAGCGGTGGCGCCGCCAGCGCGACTGGCCGAAGTGCCCCGCCCATGATCACCCCGAGTTCCCGTGCCGCGGACGCGTGCGGCCAGGCGCCGAGTTGTGCGAGGACTGTGAGGGGGACCCAGAGTTCGCCGCCGAGCTGGCGGCCAAGCGAGGAGCAACCGAATGAGGATCAAGGAGCGTATCAAGATTGCGATCAAGCGGGCGCATGCGGATGGCTACAAGCCAACCCGGATCCGCGTCCATCCCGAGACGCGGAAGCAGTACATGGACGACATCAGAGATCGACAACTCGTGAGCAGTGGCACCGTCGATGTGGAATTGGGCAAATCGAAATAGGGGGCCAGTGATGGGCAACGACGGCAGACCAAGGAGGACGTTCGGCCCGTTGGCACAACGTCGGCTCGCCCAGATGGAGGCGCGCCGAAAGCACCAGATCCCCCAACAAGGGGATCAGGCCTACCGCGGCAGCTGCGCCCACTGTGCTCACACGTTTGTGGTGTGTCATCCGCTGGACAAGAACTCCGCGGCGACCGAGAAAATGCCTCCGATGGTGGGGGATCTGCTCGAGTGTGACGTGTGCGAGTGCCAAATGCGCGTGGAGCAGGTGGTGGGGTTCACGATCAAGGTTTCGAGGTTCTGGATCCCCGGAGGGATGGAGGCATGAGATTCAGCAAAGGCGAGGGACCGTTCATCGAATTCCGCCCGATGAAATTCGCGCAGCTGTTCGAGGAACGGAAGGTTGATGGGAGGATCTGGATGTTCATGGGGCGTGAGGGTGGATGGTGTCTATCGCCGCAATACGTCCCCGAATCAGGGGAGACAGGGGACGAGGAGCCTCCGCCCGAGCTCCAGAGCCTCCCGATCGTGGAGACGGCCCGGCTCGCGCACAAGGGGATGTACCGATGATAGAGCACGGCATCATTTTCCTCTCTGAGCTTGCCGACAAGATCCGGCGCGGATTGAAGATACAAACCCGCCGACTCATCACCCCCTCCACCTCCCTCCTCAACGGCACCGGTGAAGGGATCCGGAAGCAATGGCCGCGCCTCGCCTTCTCCACCGCATGGGTGGATCCGGGGCCATCGCCGGCCGGTAACCCGGGCCCCTATTTGAAGGTGCACGAGAGTTCCAACCCGGACGATCCGATCCATCGAGTCTACCCGCGTGTGCAGGTGGGGGATCGCTTCTACGTCCGGGAGGATTGGGCGGCGGTGAAGAGCCTGGACGATGTGCGGGCGTCTGATCTACCGCGCGACTCGTTCATCGAGCTCAAGGCGGATGTTCCGTTGGCGCTCGCCGCGGATGAGGCGGACCGGCTCCGTCCAGGTGTTGGCGTCCTTTTGGCTGGTGGCTGTCTCGCGCCAGCCACCAAAGAGAAGATCGAGAAATATGTGGAGGAGCACATCGAAGGAAGTGACATGACGAGCATCCGCGTCGAGGAGGGGGGCAAGTGGCGGCGCGCCATGCACATGCCCAGATGGGTGAGCCGTACCTCGCTCGAGGTGCTCGAAGTGCGAGCGCAACGTGTCCACGACATCACCGAGGAGGACGCGGCGGCGGAGGGGTTCGAGCCGTGGGACGGCAACCCCGACCAACCCCTCACCGACGGGACGCGCGCCGGCGATGCGCCCTACCGCGCCGCGTTCGCGATCGCATGGGACGAGATCAACGGCGATCGCGCGCTGTGGAAGTCGAACCCGTGGGCTTGGGTCTACACGTTCAGGGAGATCGAGCGACCACGGTGACGGATGTTCAGATGACGGCGGATCCTCCGCTCCACCCGTGCTCGCGATGCGCGGTCGGGATTACGACGGGCCCGGACGGGGTATGTGTGGCGTGCGAGATCGCCGCCCCGCTCGAGGATAACCGGTGCTGCCACTGTGGCGCTCCAGTGTTGTGCCAACTCCCCGCGCGGCTCATCACTACCTCGGGGATGGTGCTGATCCGCGTCCGCTTCAAAGCGCGCCCATGAGCATCCACAAGCCGGAGAACAAGGAGGAGTGGCGGCGCCTCCTCCCCCATGTTCGGACCGCGGCCGCCGAGACTGGCGAGGTGATCGCGGTGTTGGATCACGGCGGACGGCAAGGGCTCGCGAGCGGCTCCAACCACGACGCCGCCCTCCGGGCGCTCCGGCGGAAGCTGTTCGGGGCGCGACGGCGCAGTGGTGAGCGTCCTTGGTTGAAGCTGTGCAAGCCGTGCAACCGGCGCGCCGTCGACATGGGGGAGCGCCAGTACACCGAGGGGGTTAGTTTGTGCGCGGAGTGCGCGGCGGCGATCGATGCCTACAACAAGGCGATCCGCGATCATCATGCGCGGCGAGCTCGGAACCGGCGCAAGGTGCGGAGGAGGCGGAGGCGATGACTCCGGTGGATCAAACGACATTCGGACATCCCGGCGGTAATTGCTTTTCCGCATGCATCGCTTCCGTGTTGGAGCTCGAGCTCGATGATGTTCCCTACTTCATGGATGTGGAGGATTGGTTCGATAAATTCACCAAGTGGCTCAAACCGCGTGGCTTCTTTCCGATGATGTTCAATGCCAAGGACAACCCCGGATGGTGGCCAGACGGGTGGGCGATCGCTGGCGGACAGTCGCCGCGCGGATCTCATTCGGTGGTCACCTATCGTGACAAAATCAAACACGATCCGCATCCCAGCCGGGACCGGATTGCGAAAATCGAGGACTGGACCGTGTTTGTTGCGATCGATCCAGCCACGAGGTGAACGCTTGCGCGGTGGAGGTACGGGCGCCTAGTATCAGCGCACCGCATGGCCATCGATCCCAACGAGTGCACCCACGGTGACGGAGAAGCGTGGATCCGTCTCCCCGTCCCGAATGAACATCAGTGCCGCTGCGAGTTGTGCGGCGCCCTCGGCTACACGAGGCGCCGATCTCGCGGCCCGAAGCGCCGCCAGACGAAACCCAAGGTGATCGCCTACTCGTGCCGCATCAAGGGGTGTCGGAATACGGTGGTGGAGCGGCGATACACGACGGGGTTCGAGCTCGCCAACGGGTGTGCGGAGCACCCGATCCGCTAGTTGATCGCCCCGCCGGCGCGGAGGATCCCGCGCGCGATCCCCGGCATGTCCACATTGATGCGCCGCTCTTTGACCCGGACATTCGCGTTTGCGATCCGGTGGAGGCGGGCGGCTGGCATCGCTGGGAACACCGAGCACAGATATTCGCCGACGCAGTTGGCCATCACGCCATCAGCGGCGGCCTCCTCCCACTTCGTGCCCTTCGGCATATGGTCGGCGCACCATCGACCAAACGCCGGGGTGAGGCGTTTGACGAGATCGGCGGTGAGTCGCTTGCGTTGGAGTTTCTCCTCGCGGCGCTTCTGTTTCTTCGATTCATTCTTCCCCATCGTCCTCGCTCCAGATCTTCCCGTCCGCCACCCTAACCGCCACCCCGTCAGCGAAGCGGACCACGTGGATGGGTCCGCATTCGATCTCATCGATTTTGACAGCTCGATGCAGCTCCGCCCCATCGCGGGATCGACCAAACAGGAGTCGCCCGCATGCCGCGCACTTGATCCGCTGTGGGGCCCCGCTAGCCATCTCGATTGGGAGGCGTGCGAGCTCCGCATCCGGTGATGTGGTGGGCCAGTCGGCGTTTGTGCCGGGGCGGATGCCGACGAATCGAAACGGATCGCGGCACGTCCCGCAGATGAGACGAACCTCCGCCCACCGCTTTCCATCGACCTGTGTGATCTTGACCTCGCTGGCGATTCGGGGGTGGTGGCACGGCATTACGGGGTTATACGGCAGCCTAATAACCATCGCAAGGGCGACGCGCGCGGGGTATGCTGGCGCGCATGGCGTACAAGTGCGAGGTCAGATTGTATCAGTACCGGCGATCCCAACTCACCACCGACCAGCGTGGCCGCGTCCGCAACCCCAACCTCCCCCCCACCCACACGTTCACCGTCACGGGTGATTCGCTCGAGGGGTGTCGGCGAGACGCACAGCAAAGAGCCGAGAAGATCCTCGGGACGTTCCCGCCGCCGTCGGTGGTGTTCGGGGTTGGGGGGGTGGACGCCAAGACGGGCGCGCGATTCGACAAGTCGATCATTGTGACGAAGCGGATCCCCGAGGAGGAGTAGGCGGATGGCGGACGCGGCGACGGAATTGCAACATCACATCGAGGTGGACGGCGGCGATGCGTCGAGTGGTGGCGCCGCCGAGATCCTCAAGGCGACGATCTTCTCTCACGCGCAAGGGGAGAGCCACGTCCGACCGGCCGAAGATCTCACCGGCTACTACACCGACCACGGGATCATCCCGCCATACATCGAGCCGCTCTCGCTGGTGAATCTGTTCGATCGGTCCAACTCACTGCGGCCGAACGTCGACGCCTACATGGTGAATATCGAAGGATTTGGGCATCGGCTCGAGCCGGTCATCGACATCGAGAACGATGACGATGCGGACGAGAAGATCGCCGACGCACTCATCCTCGAGAAGATGTTCAAAGGCGAAGAGGCGCCGGTGGTTACGGAGACGGAGGTGGCGGCGGCGAGGATTTTGATTGTGGCGGCGGCGCGGATCGAACGGATGCAGCTGGAGATGTTCTTCGCGCAGCCCACCGCCACCCTCACGATGGTGGAGCTGCGATCGCGGCTCCGACAGGATCTCGAGGTGACCGGAAACGCCTATCTCGAGGTGATCCGCAACCGCGCCGGCCAGATCTCGCTGCTCGAGCACGCGCAGTCGATCACGATGCGACTTCGCCAGCTCGACGATTCGGTGGTGTCGAATGTCAAGCGGCGTGTCTCGGCGATCACGGTGAGCGATGTGGAGATGCCGCGCCGATGGCGGATGTTCGCGCAACGCCTCACCCATACCCGTTCCACCAAGGGGTGGGCGATCACCTACTTCAAAGAGCTCGGCGACCCCCGTGCCGTCTCCGCGGAAAGTGGACGAGCCTACCCGACGGTGCAGCATCTCAAGGCGGCGGAGTCGCGTGCTCGAGTCGCCACCGAGATGCTCCACTTCAAGATCCCGCATCCGCGATACGCCTACGGGATGCCGCGATGGATCGGCGCCCTGATGGCGATCCTCGGTTCGCGGAGCTCCGAGGAGGTGAACGCCAGCTACTTCGACTCCAAGACGATCCCGCCCGGGTTCCTCCTTGTGAGTGGCGGCACACTCGCCGCCAAGTCGAAAACGAGAATCGAAAGCTACCTCAAGGAGCACGTCCAAGGGCGAGAGAAGTTCTGGTCGATCATCGTCATCGAGGCGGAGGGCAAGACCATGCCCAGCAATCCAAACGCCCGCCCGCCTCGTGTTCAGATCCAGTGGGTGCCGATGACGCAGGATCAGCCACAGGACGCGCTATTTCAAAATTACGAGGAGCGGAACACCGAGAAGGTAGGGAACCAGTTCCGGCTCCCCAAGCTCCTCCGCGGCGATGCCAAGGACTTCAACAGGAGCACAGCCGACGCCTCGCTCCGGTACGCGGAACAGCAAGTTTTCCAGCCGGAGCGCGAACGCGTCGACTCGATGATCAACAACGTCCTGTTCCCCCACATGGGGGTCAGGTATTGGAGTTTCGTCTCAAACTCGCCCGTCACGCGCGACCCGGTGGAGCTCTCCGAGATCTTGGAGAAGCTCCGCAAGGTGATGACGCCGACCGAACAACGTCGCGTGATCGGCGACATCCTCAACACGGATCTACCCGAGCTCGAGGAGGCGTGGGCGCAGGTTCCGCTGGAGGTGTTGACGTTGCAGGCGCAAGGACTCGTGGCGGCGCCGGCGGCGCCCGTCTCGTCGGATCTCGCCAACCGTCTCGAGTCGACCGACAAGGACAGCGCGGCCGCCTTGTTCGACGCGCTTGCCGGGTTCCGGGAGCGACTCGCCGCGGCGGTGGAGGCGGCGAAGGAGCGCGACGACGCAGCCGCGCAGGTCGAAGCGGCCGCCGCGACGGAGACGACACAATCCGATCCGGTCCCCGCCGAGGTGATCAAGATCAAGGTCCCGAAGGGTGAGTTCTTTCGGCTGTTCGGTCGCTTCGACGATGAACAGCTCGAGCAGATCCGCAAGGAGGATCTCAGCGTCGCCGACATTGGGGCGGAGGGGGGGCTGAAGCTCCCCGAGCAGGGCGGCGAGGTGGCGAAGCCGGTCGGCCCCTACCCGACGTTTGACGCATGTGTGGTCGCCGTGATGGGGGATGACCCCACCCTCTCGGAGGAATCGGCGCGCGCGATCTGCGCACAAATCGAAGCCGACACCAAGGCGGAGGCCGAGTCGGACACCGAGGTGGCCGAGTAGTGGGAGAAGCGATCATCGAGCTCGAACAGTTCCACTGGACGGAACTCGATGATGCCCTCTTCGACGCGGACGAGCTGCTTGCTTTGCTCGCCCCCGCCTCGGTCATGAAGGCGGAGCGCGAACCCAAGCCGGCAAACCCGCTCAGCCGCAGGGGGCTCGCACAAAGGATCCGAGCACTCACGCGGTCGTTGCGCCGCGCTATCTCACGCAAGGAACGAGAAGCCCTGAAGGCGGCGATCAAGGAGCTCCGCGGCGTTGATTGGATCTCGATCTCCGCGGCGGCGCGCGCGCAGGCGATCGTTCGCGCCGCCGCCCACACGTTCGCGGTCGGTGCCGACGCCGCTCCGATCGTCGAGAAAGTGATCCGCGACCACGTTGGCAAGATGATGCGGGGCTCGGCTCGAGCCGCCGGCCCCCCGCGGTTCGTCCCGACGTTCGATGCTGTCGATGAGACGATCATCGAGCAGGCGGCTCTCTCACAGGCGGCGTTCGTCCGCGATGAGTTCGGGCGGCGCGCCGAAGTCCTCTCGAGGACCGCCCGGGGGATCGTCGGCAAAGGGATCCGGGAAGGGCTCGACCCCAAGACGATCGGCAGTGATCTCTCGCGCATCCTTGGCAAGCAGGGGGTGGGACGATCGCGCGCCTATTGGGAGTCGGTCGCTTCGATCCACATGGTACGGGCGCGCAGTTACGGACAGCTCAAGGCGTTCGATGCGGCGGGGATAAAACGGTTCCAAGTGTCCGCAATTCTTGACGAAGTTACCACCGTGCAGTGTCGCTTTATGCACGGGCAGGTGTTCGAGGTTCAAAACGGTCTCGACACTTATGCGGCGGTAGCGTCGGCCGGGCCGGAGTCGGTGGTGGAACTGCAACCGTTCCTCCAGTTCGGCAAGCTCAAGGATGAGGATGGGGAGCTTTTTGGAGATAACGTCGTCTACTACAAGCAGGAGGAGCAGCGGATCCAGGTTGCCGGCGTGACGGAGAACGCCTTCGGGAAGAAGGACGAGCGCGGGAAGTTCTCCGGCGCGATGGATGAGACGGCGCTTGCGGAGGCGGGGATCCAGACTCCTCCGTTTCACGGTAGATGAAGGACTACAATCATCGCGCTAGTTTAGCGCGACGGTTGTCAGGACGGTGGGCCGGTGGATTTCGGAGGGGCGTCTCGATGGGCACAAGATCCATCTCGGTTCATTCCTCACCGAGTTGGAGGCGGCGGAGGCCCGCGACACGTTCGTCATAACGCATCGCTCGGACCTGCTGCGGACCAAGCTCAACTTCCCCGAGATGTAGCCAAACCGCCCCCCACCGGGTAGGCTCGCCACATGGCGAAGCTGCAAAAGGGCGTGTGGTCTGACGACTACATCAATGATCTATCGGATAGCTCGTTTCTGTGGGTCCAGGCCGGTGGCGAGAAGGACGACGACTGGCGCACCGTCCCGCGCTCGCTCCGACATTGGCCGGTCCGCGATGACGATTATCAGATCGACATGGAGCGGCTCCGCGCTGCGCTCCCCGAGGTGTTGGACGCTGGCGAGGAGATCCTCCCAGCGACCCAGAAGCCTTCCGTTTTGCTGAACGCGTCCCGGATGATGCTCAGGGAGATCGAGGTCGAGGCCCCCAAGGCCGGCATGACGCCCGAGATCGCCGCGATGGTCGGCGATCTCGTCATCGTCCTCCAGGGGACGGCGGCGCTCGCGCCAGCGGCCCCGGCAGTCGAGGGGGAGCCAGCACCGGCGGCCGCGCCCCCACCGGCGGCGGAACCACCCGCCACGCCGCCGGCCGCTGAGGTGGCGGCGGCGAAAGAGGTTGGCGCGGTCGAGCCGACCGCGAAGTCTGTGCCGACCGATGACGGTTGGGGGGAGTGGCAGGAGAAGCAGATCGCCGCCGGCCGCGCAAAGAAACTGCTCGAGCGGAAGCCGGTCATCCGGAGGTAACCTCCGGTGACGCACCAGATCGAGAAACGACAGCTCACCACACGGGAAGTCAACGATTTCCCCGACAGTTCGTTCCTCTACATCGGTCCGGGTGGAGAGAAGGACTCGGAGGGGAAGACGGTCCCGCGTTCGCTGCGCAAGTTTCCGGTGAAGGACGCGAACGGTAAGGTGCTGCTCCCGCAGGTGCGTAACGCACTCGCGCGGGTCGCCAACTCCGACATCCCCGAATCAGCCAAAGAGCGCGTCCGCCGTGAAGCCACCAAGCTGCTCGAGGAGGCGAAAAAGGCGATCGAGTCGGAGGTGATGGTGACGATCCTCCGGGCGCGCGCCACGCTCGCCCGACTCGCGATGGCGCGGCTGGGCAACGTGACGAAGCAGGGTGAGCCGCCCTCACAAAGTGGCACAGTCGAGGCGGCACAAGGTGGCGCACTCGATGCCGCGACAGACGCGGCGCGCCGCGCCGCCGCCATCATGGGTGGAGCGCCTTTCCCGATGTCGTGTTGTGGGGTCCCGCTTCTGATCGACCGCCCCAAGGGGTTCATCCAACGCGGGACGGGCTCTGATGGGACGTCGTGGGAGCGCCAATACAAGGTGGACTACGGGTTCATCGAAGGGACCGAGGGCGGGGACGGAGAGGGGCTGGATGTCTTCGTGGGCGACGATGACGCCGCGGAGGTGGCGTTCTTCATCACCCAACAAGACGACGCGGGCGACTTCGATGAGCTCAAGGTGATGCTCGGTTTTTCGGACCCCGATACCGCCAAGGCAACCTACTTTGCTCATGTGCCGCGTAAGTACTTCCTATCGATCTCTGAGGTTTCGCTGGATGCGATCAAGGCGCTGCTTGGGATCGCACCCGGCGACACCGAGAAAGCGACCGAGGAGCTCGCGAAGGCGCTACTGATGGCGGGGCTCGAGCCGGCCTATCAACCGAAGTTCATCATCCCCAACACGACCCGCTTTTGTAAGTCGATTGGGATCGCGAAGCCGGAGCAGCAACTTGTCACCGGGGTGGTGCTCGAGCCGGACGTGGTGGACGCGCAGAAGGACACCTACTCGGCCGCTGAGATCGAGAAATCCGCCCATCTCTGGATGAGCGATTTCCGCAACCTGTCGATCCAGCATGAGGGGTTTGTCAACGACAAGGCGCGCCCCGTTGAGAGCTGGATCCTACGCGTCGATCAGACGATCGGCGGCGTGGCGTTGAAGGCGGGAACGTGGCTCCTCACGGTGAAGGTGATTGACGCGGAGCTGTGGCGGCAGATCAAATCGGGCGAGCTCACCGGATTCTCCATCGCCGGCTTTGCCAAGAAAACCCCGATCGCGGCATAGTGGCGCAGTGGGCGGCACAATCAGGCACAGCTTGACCCGCTGTGACATCCTGGTAGCGTCTCCCTTGTGAGTGGGTTGGCACAGCCGGCACAAAAAGAGCCAGGGACGGATCTAGAGGAGGCGGAAAATCGTCTCTCGGAGATGCGTACCCAAGAAGTCGGGATGGTCGACGCCGCCGCCAACCTCCGAGGATTCCTCACCATGAAGAGCAAGGACGGCATGAGCGCACCAACCAAGAAGGACGATGCTGTGGCCGCGGACGCACCGGCCGCCGCAACCCCGGAAGCCAAGCAAGGGTTGACCCTTTCGACCGCCGTGCGCGATTCGATGATGGTCGGCCTCACCGACGCGCTCGAGAAGCTCACCGGGCTCGCCGGCGCGGTTGGGGAGGCGACCATCGATGAGGCCGCCGCCACCCCGCCCGAGGTGGGGGAGCTGTTCAAGCAGATTTCCGATCTGCTCATCACGATGGCCGGGGATGCCGCGCCGGCAGCTGAGCCGGCCGCCGCGCCGGCCGCGGCACCCGCTGCGCCGCCCCCGCCGGCGCCGGCCGCGAAGACCGAGGACGGAGACGCCGACATCGTGAAGGCGGGACGGAAGATCTCCGGCGCCAACCTCAAGCAACTCAAGACGGCGCGCGATTCGCTCAGCGCGGTCATCGATGCGGCCGAGGCCGAAAAGAAGGCGACCAAGAAGTCAGCGGGTACGGACGCCGATGACGCCGACGTCGATGAGCCGGATCCGCTCACCGCCAAGATCCACAAGATGTTCGAGCAGTTCGGCACCAAGCTGGATGAGCGAGACGCGACGAGCAACGAGAAAATCGCAAAGCTCGCCCTCGCGGTCCACGACAAGAACACCACCATCGCGGATCAGAAGACGGCGGTCGCGAAGGCGAAAGAGCAAATCGCCAACCTGCTCAAGCGAGCAAATTCACCCGGCGGCGGCAATGCCGGTTCGTCGGAAGCGGACGGTGCGAAACCCGTCAAGAAGGGTGGGGGCGAATCGTGGGGCGCATGGGAGCGCCGCATGAAGGACCCCAACAACACAAAGGCGGCGGGCCGCTAGCTCGCGAAACTTTCCACCAAACCGGAGCACACCAGTGGCGAGCAACAAATATTGGGTCGAGAAGGCTGATCTGAAGGTCGACGACATCATCTCGGAGGGCGGCTTTCTGAACGCCGAACAGACCCAAGAGCTGTTCGAGCTCGAGATCAAGGAGTCGGTTCTCCTGCAGCTCGGGACGTTCAAGTCGATGAAGTCGAGCGAGTTCGAGATCCCAAAGATGGGATTCACCGGCCGCGTCCTCCGCGCCGCACAGGAGGGGGTCGGGCTCGCCGAGGCGGAGCGCGTTCGTCCCGCCCTCGGGCAGACGGTCCTGTCGGTGAAGGAGTTCATCGCAGAGGCGCGCATCCCATACAGCGCGCTCGAGGATCACGTCATCGACGGAACCCTCCTCGATGAGATCCGCCGCTTGCTCTCCAAGGCGATCGCCCGAGACATGGAGTACATCGGGATCAACGGCGACACCACCGGCCCGCAGACGACGCCGGACGAGATCGCGTTGGCGCAGCTGGACGGGTTCATCAAGCAGGCGGTCACCAACGTGGTGAACGCCGGAACCGTTCGGCTCTCTAAGTCGGCTCTGAAGCAGATGGCGCAGACGATGCCGTCGGAGTACTTCCGGCAGCGCCGCGATCTGTTCTATGCGACCAGCAAAAACGCCGTCATCGACTACGGGGATTCGCTGGCGTCGCGCGCCACCGCGCTCGGCGACAACACCCTCCTCACCCGCTCGGATCTCGAGTATTCCGGGATGGCCGTCATGGACATCCCCGAGTTCCCGAACACGCTCGGCGTGGGGACCGATGAGACGGTCGCGCTGTTCACGCAGCCGGCGAACATGTGGATCGGCCAGCAGCGCGAGGTCCTCCTGGAAACCGACAAGGACATCTCTACCCGCGAGTGGATCGTGGTAGTCACCATCAAGTTCGACGTGAAGTACGCCCACGAACCCGCGGTGGTGAAGTCGACCGGTATCCTCTCAGACGCCGGCCCGTAGCATCCACCCACCCCACCGCCACCGTAACGTAGACGCAGACGAGGAAAAGACATGGCGATCGCAGACACTGACATCACCTTGGCCACCCAGGGCGGCCAGAAGCAAAGCGTCCCGCTGTTCGCGGATCGGATCAGCTTTCTCGGCGAAGCGAGCTACCCCACCGGCGGGATGCTCATCGGCGATGGGCTCGCCAAGAAGCTCAAGAGCGGCCGGGAAGTCCTCGCGATCGTCCCCAACGATTGCGGCGGCTACATCGTGGTGTGGATCCCCGCCACCAAGGCGATCAAGGTCTACGAGTCGGACATCGACTCGGATCAGCCGCTCAAGGAGGTGGACAACGCCACCGATCTGAACAGCGTTACCTTCAATCTTCTGGTCCTCTCCACCTAGGAGGACGCCCCGCCCCCACTGCGGATCACAGCGCGAAAAGGAAACACATGAGCCTTTCCCCAAATTGGAACGCTGGCGGCGAAGCGTTGGCGCCGCGGCAAAACAGCAAGCGTTCGCTCCGCGACATCCTCCACGCCCTCACCGGTGTGACTGCCGCGGAGATGACGGCGACAAAGCCGCAAGCCCGCTTCCCCAATCAGCCATTCCAGCTCCACAACGGGCTGCGCTACTACTGGCACACCATTTCCGTGCTCGCCGCCGACGGATTCCTCGTGGTGGCGGCGGACGACGCGCCGGCCGCTGGTCGGTTCCTACTGTCGTCGGGCCAGGATGTGGAGATCACTGCCGCGGTAGCGTTTGGGACCGCCGACGCCGCCGTTCTCTACACGGCGCCCACCGGGGCGACTCTGTTGCCGCGCCACTTGTGGTGGGAGGTCACCACCGATTTCGCCGGCGGCACGTCCAGCACGGTCGGGACGTCCAGCGATGCGGCCGGCTCCGCCACAAAGGGCGATCTGCTAGGTGGCGCCGCCGGCGACGCAGCCGCGGCGCTCGTCGCCGCCACCTACGCCGATGGGGCGATCGGTGCGGCGCTCGGCAACCCGGCTGCGATCATCGCCGCGGGAGAGATCTGGCGGTATGATCGCATCACCAGTGCGTTCACTTCCGGCGTTGGAACCGCGCATATGGTGGCGCGCGTCCTCGCCAACGCGGGCGCGTAACCCGCCAGCGTTACGGCGCTACCATAGACGGACCCCATGCGGTAAGCTGGGGTCCGTTCGCATTTGAAAGGACCCACGATGGCCGACAAACAATACCTCGTCCGCATCCCCCCGCAGTCGCCGCGCAACCAACACACCCTGTGCGGTCGCACGTTCCGCAAGGCAGATGGGTGGGTGGGGCCGCTCGTGGAAGGCACGGATGACGAGTTGATCGAGGCGCTCCGCGCCGAGCCGCTCAACGAGCTCCACCCGGACAACTCCCCCAAGGTGTTCGAGGTGAAACTCCGCAAGGAGGCCCAGAGGGTGCACACCAAGGAGAGCAAGAAGAAGAAGCCCGCCGGCACCCCTGACAAACCGAACGAGCCCCCCAAGGAGCGAGGCGTCCCCAAGGCGCGCCCGAGCTCGAGGGGACGCGTGGGCGCCCCTAGAGGTGCCGCCAAAGGCGCCGCCAAAGGCGCCGCCAAGAGCAGCGCCAAGAGCCCCGCCAGCGGGGGCGCTTCTGTCACCGCCGGAAGCAAATAACCAGTGGGGCGGCGAAAGCGCCTCATCGGTGTAGCCGCACGATCCGAGCGAGACGCTGACAAGCGGAGCAAGAAGGCAGCCAGGTCGGTCGAGCGGGCGCAGTGGGTGGAGTGCCTCTCAGATGATCTTGCAGCTGCCTTCAAACAAGAAATCAGCCACCCATCGATGCAAGCTGCCCAGCGCCGCGCACATGGGCGGTTCATCGAGCGTGAGAGGGAATGCGCCGCCCTCTTCAATGGTGGGGCGGTGTCGCTGCGGGGGGTGGCGAACGAGATCCGCGCCGAGGTTGCCGGACATGGTACAACTGGAGGCATGGATCGCGCGCGTTACGAACTGCTCGGAAAATACGGTCCCATCGCCATCAACGTCGCCAAGCGCCATGGCGTGTCGGTCGATGTGATGATGTGTGCGATTAAGCCGCTCATCACGAAGATCAATCAGCTCGAGGAGGGGGGGGGGCTCGAGCTCGAGGAGGGGGCGGAGCAAGCGGCGGCGGAGTTGTTCGGGGATGAGCCCGACGTAGCGGAAATCCACTGGCCGGCACCGCCACGACAGAAGCCCGAGCCCGACAACGCCGAGCTTGAAAAGGCCCGCGTCGCCAAAAAGCTCGAAGAGCGTGAGGCGGAGCGGGCGTGGGTCGCGAAGGCGGCCGAGCTCGCCAAGAAGGCGACGAAGAAACCGAAAAAGAAGGCGGCCAAGCTCGCCAACGCGTAGGACGGCGACCAATGGCGGCTGAAAGAAGACGTTGGGGATCCGACCTGGATAAGTCGACCGGAACGACCACGCCCTCGGGGGAGTTCGTCGCGCCGCCTAAGACGTTCGCGGTAGGCCCGGCATTCTCATGAGGTTTGCCCAAACAGAGAGGCGTTGAATGCCGATACTCGACCACCAAACCGCGCTGGTGAAAACGGCTACCGGGTTCTCTCTGTACTTGGACCCGCGCGACATCAGCATGGCCCCGCGGCTACTGCTCGATGGTGAGTGGGAGCCGCATGTCACCACCGCGCTGCGCCATCTCGTTCACGCAGGGAACCGGTGCGTCAACGTTGGAGCGAACGTCGGCTACCATGCGCTGTGGATGGCGCGGCTCGCCGGCCCCGCGGGGAAGGTCGTAGCGATCGAGCCCTCCGCGCATCTGAGCCGCCTGCTCGCCCGCAACGCGCGCATCAACGGGCCGACGACTATCGAGATCCATCAATGCGCCGTGGGACGAACAGAGGGCACTGGCTACCTGCAGGTTCCCGAGGCGGAACACGGTGGCGCAGCGTGCGAGCGATTCGACTTTGGCTGCGCTCGCATCTACTCAAACAGGCCCGGCGAGGAGGTTCCCGTCCATCGCTTGGACGACTTCCGGACGCTGGAGGGGCCGCTGGACGTACTCCTGGTGGATGCCGAGGGCGCGGAGGTCGACGTCTGGTACGGCATGCCGCGGCTGCTCGCCGAATCGCCAGCGCTTCGGATGATCATCGAGTTCGATCCCACGGACCACGACGACCCTGAAGGTTGGCTCGCAGAGGTGCAGGCCGCCGGCTTCACGCTCGGGCATGTCGATCTGACCGGGGCGCTCGTAGCCTCGTCGATCCAAGAACTCTGCACGGGTAAGCAACTGCATCTCGTTGCCCGGAGGGACTGATGGGGACAGCGCGACTCCAACCATTTTCGTTTCAGCGTGGTCGAGCTTCGATCACGGCTCAGTCCATTCCTGGCTCGAGCATCTTCGACTGGGACATCGCACTCGATCGCAGCGACTACAACGTTGGGACGGCGATTCTCGGACTACCGAATAGCGTGACCCTCGCTCAGAACCGACGCAACACGGCAGCGCTCTATTTCACCACAACCGAATCCGAAGCGGTCGCACAGACGAATGAGTTTACGTCGATTGATATTCCCGGCTATCCCTCCGGGGCGCTGTATACGGTGCAGGGTTGGCCATTCCAATGGTATGCGTTCGACCTCGACGCCATATTGTCGCAGACGAGATACGGTGACAATAGCTCCAATGTGCGCATCAAGAGCGCGCGAATCGTTGGCGCGGTTTTACGTATTCAAATGGAGAATACAGTTAGCTCGGCGAGGACTTTTACCGTAGAGATGGAATGGCGTGTGTGGAGGGTGTCATGAGGGTGCTGCACATTCTGCACGAGTCGCCGCTCGATCCGCGTGGTGGGCTCGGTGTGCATGTGGCTGGGCTCGCTCCGGCTCAGGTGGCGCTGGGCGCAGAAGTCATCGTGCTCGGCATGATGCAGTCAAGCCGCGGTGGGTTGCTTGTCGTTGACAAGAACTGCGTGCGGCAGGTCGGCTCCCAAGCGTGGCACGGGAATTATCGAGTTGTGCATGCTCACAATCTGAATCGACATATAGCGCCCGAGCAGTCCTACAACGACATCGCCAACATTGAGAACTATACCGCATCCATTCTGCACGCGGATCGCGACCTGCAGATAGACGTGATTCATCTACATGACGCCTACCTGCTGCCCGTTGCAGTCATAGTGGCGGCCTGGCAGCGCTGTCCTATCGTGGTCACGGTGCACCTGAGTTGCACGCTGTACGCCACTGGTTCGATTAAGAATCGGTATTACCGGTGGTGCTGCGAGCGCGAGGTGCAGGCCTATCACGGCGCTGCCCGTTTGATTACGGTTTCACAGACTTATGCGGAAATGCTGCAGGATAGGTTGCTGCTGAAAGATGTGGTCGTGATCCCGAACGGTGTGGATGCGCGACAGCTAGATGGCGTCGGCCGGATGTTCCGACCGCGAGAGAAAACTGCTGTCTTCATCGGCCGACTGGTACGTCAGAAGGGAGTCGATGCCATCCTAGATGCGGCAAAAGTGTTGCCCGATTGGCGATTCATCGTCGTCGCTTCCGTTGCGGCAGAGGACGAGTATCAATATCCGATCGCAGCGATGATGCAGGAGACCTCGCCGAATGTAGAGTGGATACGTGACACGGGGTATAGTGCCGACCGCTGGCAGCATGTGAGGCAGGGTAGCGTTGCGCTAGTCCCGTCGATCCATGAGCCGTTCGGGATTGTCGCGCTCGAGTGGATGGCGCTTGGGGTCCCACTGATCACAAGCCGCGTCGATGGTCTCGGCGACTTCTGCACCGATGAGAACTCGTGGCGCTGTGACCCGACCCCGGAGGGTATCGCGGCGGCACTCATAAGCTTCGAGCGGGATGAGGATCGAGTGGCGGTTGCGAAGGTGACAGCTGCCGACTACAGCTGGGATAGAGTAGCTCGAAGCACTTTGGAGGTTTACGATGGCGCTCTACGCACGAACACTTTGGCGGCTTAACGTTCCCGTCGTCTGTCCATGGGCCCCCAACGTTGTGGGCGTTACCGCGACACACATCAAGTTCATTCACGTTAAGTACGAGATCGTACGCGATGACCAGACCAAAGAGGGCCATCGCTCGTCGCCGGCTGGGTATCTGTACGGACTGTTCGCGTATACGAGATCAATTGATGGATACTGGGTGGAACTTCGCGACATGCTAGGCATCGAGATGGAGCTTAATGAGGCTGCGATGCTGATATTTGGCCCGGCGGCGCTTCCCCGAACCACAACGACCTGGAACGGAATTGATCTCGTGATGCTCAACGCCGCGAGCGGCAATGGGGATCTTCCGGCAGGTGTGCTCGTAGATCAGGACGACGTGGAGATCGTCTAGCATGGCCGAGTCATTCAGTATCACGCTCGGCGACCCACTGCCGCTCAGTCTCACGCTCGGAGACGGCGCAAGTGGGCTGTTCCCACGGGCGTTCGTGTATGACTCGGCCGACGTTGCCGTCACGGGATCACCGTTTAACCTGATCGAGGTGGCATCGACCGGACGATATACGAACGCCGCGTTCACTCCGGCGAGCATCGGAAGTTTCACGGCGCTGTTCATCGCCTACACCGATGTGGGTCACACAACCAAATCAACGATCCACGACAACGACCAAGACAGCTTCGTGGTGCAGCTCGCACAGGTCGCGGCGTCCGGTGCCACCATCAACACGCCGGCGAACGCGAGCAGCGTCCTCACGACAGGCACGACGGTGTCTGGCGACGTCACCGAGACCGAGCAGCTCGATGGCACGTACTGGCAGATCGAAGACGCCGCCGGCACGCTCGACATGTATTTCGAGTTCGCGATCTCGGCGGACGGCTCACCGGTGTCGGCGACGATGACGGGCCGGCTTAACGGCAACAATGACGACCTCGACGTCTTCGCCTGGAACTGGGCCGGCGCGTCGTGGGATCAGGTCGGGACGCTCGTGGGGCAAGGCGGCAACTCGGATAGCCCACGCACCTACAACTTGTTCGCGACGCACGTCGGCACGGGCGCCGACCTCGGCGAGGTGCGCATCCGGTTCTTCGGCACTGGGCTGACCAACGCCGATCTCTTCGTTGACCAAATCTTCCTGAGCTACGCGGTCATCACGCGCAGCGTCGGCTATGCGCTCGGCGCCATCTGGATCGACACGGTCAACGGCACCGCTGGTACAACCAGCTTCATCAACGGCACGGCCGACAATCCATCGCTCACGCTTGCGGATGCCACTACGCTCAGCACGAACCTCGGGCTCCATCACTTCCAGATCGCGCCGGGGAGCTCGATAACGCTGGCTCAGGCCTATACCAATTTCGTCTTCGTGGGCGACGACTGGACCCTCGCGCTCGGTGGCCAGGATGTCACTAAGTCGATCTTCCGGGGCGCTGACGTCAACGGCGTCTACACGGCGACCGGCACTGTGAACTTCCTTGATTGCGACCTGAACACCATCACGTTTGCTCACTGCCATGCCCATAACTGTGCGTTGACAGGGCCGTTCATCTTCACCGGCACTGGAGTCACTCATCTGCTCGATCAGTGCTTCAGTGGCATTCCCGGCCTCGATACCCCAACGCTCGATCTCAATTCTGTAACCGGGCTCCGGCTCAACATGCGCCACTACTCGGGCGGCGTTGAAATCAAGAACATGATCGCGGGCAACAACATGTCGTTTGAGGGAGATGGGCAGATCGTAATCAACGCCAACTGCACCGGCGGCCTCATCGCGATACGCGGCTCCTTCGATCGCGAAGACAACTCTGGTGGCGCGGTGACCTTCGCGGACGATCCGCGCTATGACGTGCAACAGGTGCGCGACGCGATGAAGCTCGCGCCCGCCGCGGGAGCGCCGGCTGCGGGCAGCGTGGACAAACACCTCGACGACCTCCTCGGCGATGTGGTAACCGCCAGCTCCATTGGGTAGGATCAAGCCATGCCTGCGCTCGCTCGAGGGGAAAGCTCCGATTGCGCGAATCCCGCGCTGGACATTTTCGTCCGCCTCAACGGCATCCTCGCGGATCCCTTCTCCCTCGAGTTCATCATCCTCGACCTCACGGGGGGCGAGCCCGGCGTCCAGGTGTTCCCACCATCGGGTCGGCAAGCCGTCACCGTGGGGATTGATTGCCCGACCGGCCACCGGCTCGCGGTGGGGCAGCACGTGGCGGATTACACGGTCGATGTCGTCGAGCCGGTAGGGGGGCATCGGATCTCGTGGTGGTTCACCATGAGCTCGAGCGGACAGGAGTTCACCCACGCGGAGGACTTCACCGTCCTCGCCACCCCCATCCCCACCTCAGCGGATTCCTATTGCTTCGTTCAAGACATCCGTGATGAGGGGATCCCGGTCAGCGTGATCGATGACGCGAAGCTGCAGGAGAAGCTCAACTACGCGAGTCGAGTGATCGACCGCCTGACGCGGAACGTCTTCTCCCCAACGGGAATCACATTCCGCCTCGATGGGCGTGCGGACCGGCGCCTCACCCTCTCGATGCCGATCATCTCGGTCACCGAGATACGAATCGTGGATGCGGCGGGCGGCACCACGCTGGTGGATCCACTCCTCTATGAGGTCTACAACCGACACCTCACACAGAACCTCCGCGAACCGGATGATCGATTCGACCCGCGCATCAAGTACATCGGCGCGGGCGGTCCCGGTGTGGTGAATGACATCTACATCCGCTCCACCGCTGGGCGCGTGTGGCCGCGCGGGCAACAGAATATCGAGATCGAGGGATTCTTCGGATTCACGGATTGGAACGCCGGAAACCCACAAGGGGTGACGCCTCTTGAGATTGCGCGCGCGTGCGCGCTGCTCACGATGAGGAATCTGGACGATCTAGCGGCTCGTGAGGACCGGTGGGAGGAGTTCAACCGCAACCGGATCACCCAAGTGACGACGCGCGACCAGTCGCTCCGCTTAGGAGCCGGTGCGGGTGGCAGCCGTGGCGCTGGCGCTTACGGCTACCTCACCGGCGATGAGGAGATCGACCAGATCCTTGAGCATTTCATGGCCCCACTGCAGATCGGACACACCTGATGGCGGGGCGTGGGTGGTTGCTCAGATGGGTCAACGTGGTGATCGCGCGGCTCGATCCGGCGTCGATCGAATCGGCCGGCGACTACGATCCAACCAAACGGCGCGTTCGGGACGCGCGCCCATTCGGGGCTCGAGGACCTAAGACGGAGGGGCGGGTGGAGCTCGCCGACATCACGATCCGCGCACAAGTGGAGATGATCAACCTCAACCGCCAGACGCAAGGGCCGGCGGGCGATGTCCCCGACTACCGGACGATGTTCGTCGCCCACTATCGCGATCTCGAGCGCGCCTCGCTGGTGGACGCGGCGACCGGCGAGCCGCTCATCCACAACCGCGACCGCATCGTCCGCATGGAGACCCGCTACGGCAAGATGCTCCGCGTGTTCTCCAGCCCCAACGTCTACATCACCGAGGCCCGCGACGGGAATGGGTGGCTCGGCTACGATCGAAATCTCCTCCTCCTCATCACCGACGATCGTCCCAAGGGGGTGGAGGTGGCGGGGTAGGGTGAGCTTCCAGGTCCGAAAGACCGGGGAGTGGAAGCGCGCGATCAAGATCCTCGAGTCGATGCCCGCCCGTCTCCCGAAGGCGCTCGACATGGCGGTCGCTCAAGAGGCGCAAGTGGTGCGGAACATGATGATCCGCCGCATCGATGCGGGTGAGGGGATGGCGCCACATTCGGCGCTCACACTGGCGGTTCGCCGCGCGAGCGGATTCGGCGGTACCAAGATCCTGATTCGGTCGGGTACGCTCCGCGGATCCATCAAGGTCGTCAAGTTCTCGGGCGGCTACTTCATCGGTGTGAAGCGTGGCGCGCGCGGCTCGACCGGGCGCGGCAAAAAGTCGCTCGTCAACATCGCGAAGATCCACGAGGAGGGGCGCTCGTGGAATCAGGAGATCACCGACAGACAGCGCAAGTTCCTGTTCTGGGCGCTCAAGGAGGCGGGGAATCCACCGCGCACCAAGACGAGTGAGGGCGGTGGGGGGATGATGCGGATCACCATCCCGGCGCGTCCGTTCATCGGCCCGGCGATCGAAGAGTGGGACGCGACCGCCGATCAGCGGATCCAACGGCGGGTCGCGAAACTGCTCGGCGGCGACATGGGGAGCGCGTAGAGTCGGGGGATGGCTGTACCGACGATCACCTCCGTAACTCCGCCATCCGGTCATGCGGGCGGGAAGACGCTCGTGGAGATCATCGGGACGAATTTTCAGCTCGAACCGGACCCCGATGTCACCGACCCCGACACCGTCCCGCTCCCCGAGCCGGACCCACCCGTGCGGGTGCTGTTCGGGACGCGCGAGGCGGCGGAAGTGCGCGTATGGAGCGCAACGCAGATCTACGTCCTCACCCCGAAGGGGGACCCGTTCGACGAAACCACCGCCTGGGATAGCGTCGACGATACCACCGACACCATCACGGCGACCGCGCACGGGCTGTTGGAGGACACGCTGGTCCAGCTCTCGGCGGGGACGGGTGGCGTGCTCCCCTCTCCACTCGATGCCAACACCCCCTACTATGTAGTCAACCCTACCACCAACACCTTCCAACTCTCCGCCTCCGAAGGGGGGGGGGGGATCGATCTCACCGACGCCGGCACCCTCCCCGTCTCGATGCTCTCCGACGGTGCCGACGATGTCACCGTGGAGAACATCGACGGCGATGGGGTGCTGATCCCCGGTGAGACGGTCACGGCGACCAATACGTACAAGCCGTTGCGCCCCAACCTCTCGATCAAATCGCATCTCTCCGAGGTGATCGACACCCTGCTCACCGACCTTCGGCGCCAGATCGTACGGAACGTCTCGTGGACCACACAGATGGATTACGATGAGGAGACCGGCGATCTCACGATCGGCTTTATCGCCGGCGTCCCCGCCCTCGTGGTGGCGTCTCTCACGCTTCCGAGATCGCGGAGTCACGCGGTGAGCCAGCAGGAGGAGATCAACTACAACGATCCGGAGACGGTCGGGGATTTCGTCGTCCTCCGCCCGCCCGATGTGCGCGATCTCGTTGGGACGCTGGTGGGGATCTCCGACGATGACGACGAGATCGCCAACCTCGCGCAGGCGACGACGGTCTTTTTTCAGAAAAACACCGAGCTCCAGGTGCTCCGCGACCCCAACGACTCCTCGCAGGGGACGATCGACTACGACCTCCGCGCCAGCGTGGAGGACGAGATCACCTTTCAGCCGGTGGGGAACAACACCGATCTGCAGTTTTTCACGATGGACGTCCGGGTGATCGGGATCCGGCTCCAGTCGATGCCCGGGATCCCACAAAAGACTGTGCCAGGTGTGCCAACCACCATCCCGGTTGAGCCGATCGTCGGGATCGGAAAGACCGCCGACACCATCGTGATCGCCGCCAAGTTGAAGCCGGACTCGTAGCGGGGTGCGGCACATCTTGACCCACGCCGGCCCCCTGGTATCGTTTCCGTGTGGCACAGACCGGCACGGCAACAATAACGCTCATCAACCGCTCCCGCCGTATGCAGGTTTTCAACCTGCCGTACAAGATCGCGGGGCTCCAGTACTGCAAGCGCCAGCTCGTTGGGCGGGTGGTCTATGATGCGTCCACCGGCGAGAAACGCGTCCGGGGAGATAACAAGCGCCTCTCCGACTCCCTCACCCTGATGGGTAGGGGGCAGAGCGGCGACACCGCCCACCAGCTCCCCCCGGCGGTGCTCGAGTGCCCGGAGGTGGCGTCGGCGCTGAAGGCGCGGACGTTGCGCGTTCTGCGATTCGACGCCGAAAAGAGTCAAGAGCAGTTCGAGGCGCTCAACGCGGCCGCGCTCAAGAAGGCGAAGGCGAAGGAGGCGACCGCCAACTTCCTCAAGAACAAGGCGGAACGGAAGGCGGCGGCGGCGATGGCGCGTGCAGCCGCGGTGGCCGCCGCGCCCGCCGGACCCACCAAAGCCGAGCTCGCCGCGCAGGCCGCCGAGGAGAAGCGGCTCACCGAGGAACAGGCGGCCGCCGCCGCCGCCAAAACGGACAGGCCATCACGGCGCGGCCGCAACAAGTAACCCCCCGAGGAGAGATCGTCGATGTCGCAGCTTGCCAGCTCAGTCAACACGCAGCAACAAGCGCGGGTGATCCGCAAGATCCCCACGGGGGCGATCATGACGCTCGCCCAGCTCGGGGTGACGGAGATGGGGCCGCTCGGCAGCTCTGTGCTGACGCTTGACGCGCCGGACTGGAAATCCAGCTACGGCGGCCACACCGTGAATGGCGATTCCGTGCTCATCGCGGAGGCCTACTTCAACAATGCGGGGACGCGGCTGCGGCAATCGCGTGTCGTCCATCACACCGACGCCACCGATCCGCTCACCAAGATCAGCGCCGCCGCCACCCTCAACCTGCAGACTGCCGTCGCCGCCGCGACCGCTGGGAGCGTGACAAGCACGAATGCGGAGCCATTCGCCCTCGTGAGTGGCGATGATCTGGACATCGACATCGACGGCGGCGGACCCTCCACCGCTACATTCACCGGCACCGCCGCCACGATCACCGCCACCAACGTAGAGACTTACGTGCTCACCGATGGGTGGACGCTGCTCGTAGAGATCAACAACGGGGGCGTGCAAACCGTCACGTTCAACACGGCGGAGTTCGTCAATATCGCCGCCGCGACCGCGCTCGAGGTGGCGGCGGTGATGAACGCGGAGCTCACCGATTGCCAGGTCGACACCACTGGCGGCGCCCCCCGGATCACCAGTGATCTCGAGGGCACCGGCGCGGAGATCGATGTGAGCGGCGGGACCGCGAACGGCGCGCTCGGCTTCTCCACCACCCCCGTCACCGGCGGTGGCAACGTCGCCAACCGCGCCGCCGTTACCGGCGCGGAAACCAAGACGATCGTGGAATCGGCCGTCGCCGATTCGCTCGTCACGGTGGAGTCGGGCGGAGAAGTCACCATCTCGGCGACCGGCAACCCACCCGGCCCCACCTCCAGCGTTCAGGTGGCGGCGAGCTCGACCGCAGACGACGAGTATGGGTTCGACAACGCCACCCACAGCGGCACCAGCGGGGCGGCTGTCAATACGCTACAGGTGGATGCGAAGACGGACGGGGCGTTCGGGAACACCCTCACCACCACCGTCGCCGCCGCCACCTCCGGCGATGCCGACGAATTCAACTTCCAGATCCTCAAGGGCGGGATCATCGTGGAGACGTGGGAAAACGCCTCCATGACGGACGCCGATCCCAACTACGTCGAGACGATCTTGAATCACCCGACGCAGGGTTCGCTCTACGTCACCGTGCTCGACCTCGACGCCGCCGTCACATCGCCCGGCGATTTGCCCGACGCGGGGACATTCGGACCGCTCACCGGCGGCGACGATGGCCTCACTGGGATCGCGGACACCGATTTCGTCGGCGGGACCGGCGTTAACGGCAATGTGGGGCTGCGCACGTTCGATCCGGACACCGACATCGATGTGCTGGTGGTGCCGGACCGCGCCACCTCCACCGTTCACAACGCGATGCTCACCTACTCGGACATCACGCGTGAGGGGCTGATCTTCTCGGTCCTCGATCCGCCGGCCGGGCTCACCACGCAGGGGATGGCGACGTATGTGAAGACGACCGCCGCCCTCTTCAACGCCAGCGAGAACGCGGCGATTTACTGGCCGCGCGTCAAGGTCGCCAACCCGAACAAGCCCGTCTATGGGAATGACGATCTGTTGGTCGTCCCGCCATCCGGCCATATGACCGGCGTGTACGCGCGCACCGACGCCAGCAAGGTTGGCGGCGTGTTCGAGCAGCCCGCCGGCACCGACGCCGCCTTCCTCCCCAAGGGGGTCGAGGGGTTTGAGAACGATGAGGTGCTCGACATCAGGAACCGCGAGATCCTGTTCCCCCTCAACATCAATCCGATCAGCAAGGAAGACGGGACGCAGATCTTCATCGACGGGGCGCGCAACCTCGACATCACGGGCAACTGGCCCAGCATCGGACAGCGGCGCGGCGTCATGTTCGTGGAGAAGCGACTCCGACCCGGACTCGCATTCCTCCGCCACCGCAACACGCGCCCGCGCCTCTACAACGATGGCAAGCTCTCCGTACAGGCGTTCTTGCTCTCGCTCACCGAGGCGGGCGCCTTCAAGTCGAAGGATCCCAATCTAGCGTTCTCGGTCGACTTCGGACCCGCTCTCAACACGCCCAGCGTTGCCGCTTCGCGACAGGTGAAGGCGCGCGTCGGGCTCGCGACGTCCAGCCCTGCCGAGTTCATCAACGTCCTCATCGGCCCCGACAATGATGATCTTGCCGCCCAACTGGCGGCGCTCGCCGCGTAACCCAAGACCCTCACGAGGAACAGATCAGCATGTCAGTCCAAGGCGAAGCACGGCGACACGACGAACAGGCGATGTTCGTCCTCGAAATCGATTCCATCGAGGTCGCCTTTTTCGAATCGGTTTCCGAGTTCGCGGAGGAATCTGGCGTCATCGTCGGCCGCGAGGGCGGGAACAAGGACGAGGCATCCAAGACGGACGGGATCCGCACCATCACGCCGGTCACCTGCGTGCGAAACGGTGTGATGCAGAACACCGATCTGTATGACTGGCGCCAAGAGGTGATCCGCAACGGATCACGCGAGGCGGAGCGCAACGCCTCGATCGTCCAGCTCAATCCGGATGGGTCGGAAAAGGGCCGCATGAACCTGCAGCGATCGTGGCCGAGCTCCTACAAGCGCGGTCCATTCGACGCCAACGCGGATGAGTATGTGAAGGAGGAGGTCGTCCTCCAGTACCACACACCGGCTCTGGTCCCGCAGCCCACGAGCTAGTCGACCGTCCAGCGGTTGAGGTAGTATGCCCCTTCAAGCGCGCACGGCGCGCGGAAAGGGAACCTCATCATGCTCATCGAATGCCCATCGGGGCTCAAAGGGGAGGCGCGCCGCATCAAGGGGCGCGAGATCCAGGCGATCGCGGACAAGCTCGCCGACGACGAGGACGTCTCGGAGGCCGGGCTCATCTCCGTTCTCAACGGCTGTTGGACCAACACGATAGATCCGGGCCCTTACGGCTACGTGAGCGTCGGCACAACGCAGGTGCCATGGCGGCGCATCCTCAAGGGCGACCTCATCCCCGCCCTCCTCAACATCCGCGTGGGGAGTTTCCGCGACGGCAAAGACTACACCTTCGTGGCGCGCTGCTCCGCCTGCAAAAAGCCGTTCCGATGGACGATCGACATCACCAAAGAGCTCCTCGCGCGCACCCGTCCGTTGTCGAAGGAGGGGCTGGCTCATCTCGAGCAGGGGGGCGCCGACCTTGAGATGGATCTCGAGATGATGCCGGACGAGGGGGGGGAGACGAACGTCATCCCGGTCAAGTATCGGCTCGCCAATCTCGAGCGAGACAAGGACGCCACCAAGTGGAAGCGTCAGCAACTCCGGCGCAAGGAGCGGCGCTCCAAAGAGGAGATCATCATCGATCAACTCGCCAACCAAATCACCAGCGTCGATGGGAAGAAGCTCAACCACCGCGACCGATGGCAGTGGGTGCGCAACCTCGACGCGCAATCAATCTACGATCTGCGTGACCACTTTGAGGCCGCCGAGTGTGGGATCGACACCTCCGTAACCGTGCAATGTGAAAGGGAAACCTGCGAATATGAGTTCGATGTCGACCTCCCTTTCGGGCCGAGTTTCTTGGATCCGAGCCGATTGGGCCGCCGAGAGAGGCTGTTCGGCGAGGTGGGGGAGACGTCGGAGGAGAGGGAGAAACGGCTCAATGGGGAGGGGACGGAGCTCCACCCGAAGGGCGAGGAACCGGACGTCGCCAGTGGACCGGAGCCAGTTGGCTCCTCGCCCAGCTGATCCCAAGCCGCGCCGCACTCGAGTCGCGCATGCGCCAGCTTTGCTGGAATGAATTCGGACACGGGTACACTTTCACCCGGGAGTGTATACTCGAGATGGATCTCGATGAGATGGACCGCCACATCGAATGGGGGAAGCAACGCCGCAAGGACATCCGAGCGGCGCAGGTTCGCGCCCAGAAGGAGGCGAAGGGCAAGCGATAGAGGTGAGTGGTGGGGATGAACGCGATCGGCCTCGGGCTCACCATCTCCTACAAGGATTTGGCGAGCTCTGGGATCGGCCGGACAGGGAAGAGCCTCAACCGGCTCGGCAGTTCGGCCAACCGGATGGGAAGCTCGAGCTCGGAGGCGTTCGGCAAATTCCAAGCCGGCGTCGCCAAGCTCGCGGTGGCGGCGGTCGCCATCAGGGGGGTGGTGACCGCGTTGCGCGGCGCCACGAAAGCGGCGAGCGATTTCGGGAAGGCGATCGGGGAGGTGTCGACGCTCACCAGCGAAGCCGAGATCCCAACCGAGCGACTCCGCGACATCTCGCTGGAGATGTCTGACGCGTTTGGGGGTGCGCCGGTCGACCAAGCCAAGGCGCTCTATCAAGCAATCTCGGCCGGTGCGAGTGACGCCGCATCAGCTCAAGACGTCCTCACCGAATCCAACAAGCTGGCGATCGGCGGCGTCACCGACGTCGGGACCGCCCTCGACGGACTCACCTCCACCCTCAACGCCTACGGGATGGAGTTCTCCCGCGCGAACGAGGTGTCGGATGCATTTTTCATTGCGGTGAAAAAGGGGAAGACGACAGTTGGTGAGCTCTCGGCGGTCGTCGGCAGGCTCGCCCCGACCGCGAACGCGGTGGGGATTTCGATGGACGAGATGCTCGCCTCGATCGCCGCCGTCACCACACAGGGGCTCAAGACGAGCGAGGCGACGACCGGCCTGAAGGCGGCGCTCGCCAACATCATCAAGCCGTCCAAGGACGCCCAAAAGGCCGCCAAAGCGCTTGGGGTGGATTTCTCGACCGCCGCCCTCCGAAGCAAGGGGCTCAACCAATTCCTCAAGGAGATCACCGGATCGGCGAAGTTCAACAAGGACAGCCTCGGCGAGTTGTTCACCTCGGTGGAGGGGCTCAACGCGATCACCGCGCTGACGGCCAACCAAGGGGTGAAGTTCCAAGACACCCTCGACGCGATGGCGAACAAGTCGGGTGCCACCAAGACGGCGTTCGACAAGATGGCCGACACGATGGCGTTCTCCGAGAACAAGTTCGCCGCACTCGTTGAGGTCTCCAAGGTGATGATCGGTGAGGCGCTGGAGCCGCTCGCCCGCAAAGTGATCGAGTTCGGATCGGTTGCGCTGAAGTGGTTCAACAAGCTCCCCGAGCCGATGCGCGACATGATCGTCAAGGGGGTGGCGCTCGTCGGAGTGATTGTCGCGCTCGCCGCCGCCGGCGCCGCGGTCGCCGGTGCGATCGGTTTCATCGCGCCGGCACTCGTGGCGCTCGCCGGCCCTGTCCTGCTTGTGGTTGGTGTAGTGGGTGGTCTGATTGCCGCTTTCGCCACGCTCGATAAACGCACCGAAACGCACGGTAAGTTGATTGATTCCCTCAGTCGCATCTGGGAGCGGCTCAAGGAGACGGCCGGCGTCGTCATCACCGATATCAAGGCGTTCTGGGATGGGCTTGTGGAGGGTTTCCGCGCGGGCATCCGACTAGCGGAGCCTGCATTCGAAGGACTCGCAGATGCGCTCAATACGCTGTCTGTCCTAATGGGTGGGGCCGAAGATAGCTCCGATGATTTTGCCGGCGCAGGGAATCGTCTCGGCCGCGTGATCGCGTCCATCGCGGAGGGGATCGTTGAAGATATTACGCGCGCGATCGACATCTTGAACGGATTCATCGCCGGTTGGAAGGAGCTCGGCGATCCGCTTGCAGACGCCAAGAGCGGCTTCGCCGATGTAGATGAGGAGCTAACCACGCTGCTCACCGACATGGGGCTTATGAACAACGAAACAGAACGGAGCGCATCTGCATGGCAAAAAGTCGGCGGGGCGATGGCCGCCGTCGTGAAGATTCTGTCGACCAATATCGGCGACGCGGTGCGGCTCGTTGGGGGGCTAATCTCCGGGCTCGCGGACATTTTCGTCGGTCAGTTCAAACTCATGGCTGGCCTGCTCACCGGCGATTGGGCGATGGCGTGGGAGGGAGCAAAGCAGATGGTGTTCGGTGTGGTGAAGGTGATCATCACCGTGCTCTCTTCGATGGCGCGAATGATCGCGCAGACCATCGACGCCATCGGAAAGATGGCTGGTAAAGATCTCGGAGCGGTCCAACTGGTGAACGACTTGGAGAAGTCGATCAAGTCGGCCACCAAAGCCGGGCTCGGAATCGCTACCGTGGCGCGTAAAACGGGAGGGATCACCGCGCCGGTCGAACAGCCCACAGAGGAACAATTGGCAACGGAGGCACTGCTTGGCGCGCCGGCCCCGAGGTTGTTTGAGCCGCTCGGCGGGGGCCGCGGCGCCCCCACCGCGGCCCCCGAGGCCCCCATCCCCCCGCCGCTCGCCGCCCCCGCCGGCGCCGGCGGTCCCATCATCGATCCAGCTACGATCAAAGCCGCCGCCGTCGCCGCCGCCGTCGCCGCGAGCGCCGCCGCTCCCGACAAGATCGTCAAGGCCACCATGACCGTAGATGGGGATGTGCTCGGCGAAGTGGCGGCGAGATTCAACAAAAAAGGCGGCCCCAACGCGCCTGTGGAGATCGAATAGATGGCCGTCCCCCCACGCATGTTTCTCGTCCACCTGTTGAGCGGCGATACGATGTCGGCGCAGTTCAACCCACAGGAGATCACCGAGAAGGTCGAGGTGGAGTGGGCGGAGCCGGCGATCGAAGGCTCGAGTTCGCAACCACTCGTCTACCGGTTCACCAAGAACCACCCGATCACATTCGAGCTCGGCTATGACGAGCAGAGCGGGCGCGACATCCTCTCCGGCGGGCCGAACCTCGGCGGAAAGATGTCGATCCAGAAGGCGCGCAACTGGCTCCTCGCGCTGTGCTACCGCCAGGCCGGTGATGTCCAGGTCTCCGGAGGCGCACCATCGCCCGTCCTGTTCATCTGGCCCAACCTCTTTTCGGTCAAGTGTCGAGTGTTGTCGGTCGAGCTCGTCCACAAAATGTTCGATGGGACCAATCTCCGTTCGACCATCTACACCGCTAAGGTGTCAATGAAGATCGATTCACTGTTCCAGAACACCTACGAATCCGTGTTGGCGAGCGGGACGGAGCGTGATGACCCCTCCGTCGCCACCACTACCGATTAAGTCCACCCATGCCCCCCGGCCCACTTTCCCGCCATCTGTTCACCCGGGCGATCCAGCTCCCCGACCGAACGATCGTCCTCACCGATCGTGAGCCATACGGGTTCCGCGAGTTCGAGGATACGCGGCGGATCCCGGTGAAGGAGCGAGATCATCTCCATGGTCTCGCGGGCTTCTACTTCAACGTCGCGGGGATCTTGCGGCCGTCGGATCTGTTCTGGGTGATCGCGGATTTCCAGCCCGTTCCGATCTTCGACCCCACCATCAAGCTGACACCCGGTTCCACCATGCATATCCCTTCGATCCGCGTCTTGTTCGAGGAGGTGTTCTCCGAGAAGCGGCGGGTGGAATTCCTGTGAGCGGTGACGCTGTCATCAAGACGCTCCGCGCGCGCGCCCCGAAGGGGGCGGCGACCGGCGAGCGGCTCGAGCTGTCCGACCGCGTGATGACGATGACGGTGGAGGACGACGAAAAGAAGCCCGACAAGCTGCAACTCGTCCTCAACAACGCGGACCTTTCCCTGTTCGATTCGCCACGGTTTCGCAAGGGGGTGATCCTCGATGCGTCGTGGGGGTGGCCGGGCAACATGGCGCCGGAGCGGGAGTTCGTCATCGAGAAGGTGAGCGGCGGCCGCATCATGAAGATCGAGGCGAAGGGGAAGGAGTCGATCCTCCACAAGCGGGTGAAGAGCCGGGCTTTCAAGGGGATGAGGCGGTCGGAGGTCGTGAGTGAGATCGCCGACGAATATGGCTTCTCTACCGAGTTCGTCCAGTACACGCCGGACCTGCAGGAACAGATCACACAGGCGCGCATGACGGACGCGCAGCTCGTCATCTCGCTCGCTCGGCGTGAGGGGTACGAGTGGTTTATCGACTACGACGGGTGGCACTGGCACGAGCGTCAGCTCCAACAGAAACCGATCCTCCACCTCACCTACTACGCGCCCGATCCGATGGACCCGAACCGAGGGAACGTGTTCGATTTCAATGTGGAGGAGGCGGTGGAAGCCGGTAAGCCGGGACTCGTGCGGGTCGAGGGATTCGACCTTCTCACCAAAAAGAAATACAGCGAGGTGGCGAGCAACGCGACACAGCGCGCCACGCTCGCGCCGATCCAGGACACCTACGGGCCAGACGATCCCTCGGCGGCGGGGGAACCGCTCATCGAGCAGCTCGTCACCGAGCTCGTTCTTCCATCGGTGGAACGGACCGCAAAGCAGGCGAAGCGGTTCGCCGAGGGGGCGTGGAAGCGTGCACAGGTGGCACAGGTCAAGATGACTGTCTCCATGTGGGGGGTGCCGGCGCTGGTGGCGAAATCGGTTATCCTCATCGATGGGATCGGCCCCACCCTCTCTGGCCTCTACTACGTCACCAACGCGAAGCACAAGACCGCCGCCCCCTACACGCTGACGCTCAAGGTGTCGCGGGACGGGAAGACGCGCGCCAACCAACCACAGAAAGAGAAGCTCCCCGGGCAGGGGGACGGGGTACCATCGGGGGGGACGCTCAACACACAGGAGCCGCTCCTGGCCGGCGAGCCAGCCCCGCAACCCGTCATCAACCCCGACACCGGCCTCCTGGAGGTTGAATACAGAGCGCGATCACGTCACTTCGTCATCAGGAACACCGCATAAATGCCCCTCCCCGATCACATCGACTGGCGCCTCCTCGTTCCATGGCCGGCAGAAGTCATCAATATCGAAGACCCGATGGGGTTGCATCGGGTTAAATTCATCATCCCTGGATTCGTGGAGCCGGAATCACCGTGGGCGCTCCCTCGGACGGCGGGAGGGGGTTCCGCACAGACTGGCGGCCACATCGTCCCCGCGGTTGGGTCGATCGTATGGGTGGAGTGGCTCGGCGCCGATCCAGAAAGGCCCATCTACGGGGGCGGCTCTTGGGGGGTGGTGGATGAGGGTGGCTCGGAGATGCCACAGGCGATCCGCGATGCCGGCGACCAAGCCCACCTCGTCCACGCCGTTCAGATGGGGCCGATCGAGATCGTGGTGGATCTCCGTCCGCGCGACGCAACCGCCGGAACCGGCCAGCTGCTTTCCATCGAGGACCGCAACGCCGGCACGACCATTTTCACCTATGATATTGCCAGGCAAGGCCTCTCTATCGAGGCCGATTATTTGATCCAGATCATCGCGGCGGGGATCCTGAAGGTAGAAGGGGCGCAATTGCAACTCAACCAACGGACCGTGAAACCGGCAAGCAGGGGAATTTGACGTGGCGGTAGCGGTCCCGGAAGCGTCTTCGATCTGCATCGCCCTATCGGTGGGGCCGGGTGAGATCTGCGTCGAGCTCCCCGGCGGGGCCCGATACTGCGCGTCCGCCGATGTCGAGTTCGGGGACGCGGCTGCCATGTTCCGTGGTCTGCTCGGCGAGCTCAACGCGGCGATGACGCCGCTTCAACCGTTGTTCAACATCATCGACGCCATCAAGAAGATCCTCGATTGCATGAACGCGGTGAAGGACGCGGTGACGCAGCTCAATCCGGAGCCGATCATCAACTGCCTCCCCAATCTGGCGCAAGCCGTCGACAAGCTCCTCAAGCTGCTCCCGCAGTACTCCGTCCCGCTGATGATCCGCAGCGCGCTCGACGCCATCATCCTCGGGCTAGGGGGGCTCAAGGCGGAGATCTCCGCCCTCATCCTCTCGGCGGCACGCGTCCTCGCCGCCGAGCTCCGCGGCGCCGAGCTCGCAAACCCCGATCTCGTGCTCGCGGCGGACTGTGCGAGGGCGGAATTTGACATCGAGTTCGCCAACTACAACGCCTCGATCGCCCCGCTGAGTAGGCTGATCGGGCTGATGAACGTCTTTCTCGAGCTCGCCGGCCTGCCATGCATCAAGATCCCGCTAGATCCGGCGGCGGAGATCTCCGATGCGATACTCGATCTCATCGACATCGCGATCGATGCCCTCACGGTGATCCGCGACGCCATCCCAGCCACCCCCCTCAACCTCCTCCCCATCCCAAGCTCGTCCGAACCCTGCTAGTCTGGCAGCCATGCCCATCGCAAGACAACTTGACATGCTCGTCGGTGACGGCATCGAAGACCCTCCCACCCTCAACCAAATGGTTTGGGCGAACGTCGCCGATTTCTTTCGCTACTGCGAGACTAACGGCCTGTGCACGGTCGTGGCGAGCAACTACGGCGCCAGCGGGACGGGCGAGGACTATTACGACGGGGCGAACCCGGCGGGCGAGAACGCCTTCATCTACGCTGAGTGGAACACGGGCATGGGGCAGCTGTTCGGTGTGCTGGCTCAATACGCAGATGCCGCCGTTTTCGGCCAATCGCCTGGCAATCCCGGACAGATCGACGGCGGAACGATTGATGGTGTAGCGTTCGCGATGGCGGTGCGCGATGACGGTACTTCTCCTTGGGCCGGCACCACCAACGACGACGGAAGCGACACGAAGGGGGCCACGGTGTGGACGCCTGGAAGCTCGAGCGTGCGCACGTTCCCTCGAGCCAACGGCGTGGGGGGCGACGAGGTCATCAACAAGGAGCAGATGACGAGGTTCGTAGATCAGCAAGCCACCAACAGCAGAGGGCGGTATCATTTCGTGGCGAACGCAAATGGCTTGTTGCTGCTCGGCGACATCGACAACAACAGCACCTATACCCAGATTTTCATGGGTCGTTACACGCCGCGCGCTGGCCTTTCCGCACTGCTCACCACCCCGTACATGATGATGCGCGACAGCGGCATTACGGGCTGGTTTTTTCGCGGCACATCCAACGTCTACGGCGACCTCACCGGAGCCGGCGCCAGGAACGGTGCTCTCGTCGCACTTCCGGCTGATGACGTGATGCAATTCTCCGTCTCCCTGGTAACTGCTGGTCAGGACAACACGTTCTATCAACCATCCGCCTTGATCACGCCGAACGAGTTTGAGCCCGCGCCCGCGGCGGTGTTCGCTCACGAGAGTGGGAAGACCGGTGACTTCGGGTTGGCTGGTTTCCTCGACAGTGAAATCGTTGCGGCCATCTACAATGCAACCAGCCACCAAACCAACGCCGCAGGAACACTCGCCTACGCGGGTACCACGGTACTGGCCGCGCTCAAGCACGCGATCAGCTGGGACGCCGGCGCCGCGCCGGGCAACGGCGTCACGCGCGCGGGAAGGCAGAGTTTCTCAGCATGACGCAGGAAGCCTTCATCCTCGACGTCGACGATCTGCCGGACGTCGGCGACGACCAGATCACGACGCCCGTGCAAGTCGGGTTTCCCACTGGCTGGGACGGCAATCTGGCTACCCGGTTAGATGTGGTCAAGACCGGTGCGGCCGACACCGCCAACCCCGTCGTAGACAACTACTCTCCCGCGGTCGGGTCGACGGTGAACGAGGCGGATCCAATCTTCTTCGATGTCACCGACGATTCCGGGCAGTTCGCTTCCATCATCGTTGCGATCAAGCAAGGGGGGCGGACCGAGCAGGTCCATGACGGATCGACGTTCCTCGCCCCCTACCTTGACCTTTCAAGCCGCTCCAACAAGTTGGGTGGGTTCCGTTACCGGGTTCGGCGCACCGGCGGGTGGATCGACACGGTGGTGCAATCGGTGTCCGCGGTGGATAGTTCCGGCAATGTGGCCGTGTGAGGCGCGATGGGTGTCACCGCTACATGGTCGCTCGCTCAACCGGTAACGCCGGCGGTGGCGGCGGCGGCGGGTGAGGGGGCGGGGCCGCTCGAGCGGCGCGGCATCATCATCCCGTTCCAACGCGATCGAAAAAACGACTTCGCCAACGGGACCGGCGTGGAGCTCATCACTTCGCACGTCCGACAGATCCTTGGGACGCGCGCCACCTCCGCGTCCGCACCGGGCGAGCTCCGCTTCCATCCCAACTTCGGATCCCTCCTGCACTTGCTCCGCCATCAGAACATCGATATTGTGCGTGAGCAGCAAGCGATCGTCTATGTGGTGGACGCGCTCCGCAAGTGGGAGCCCAGAGTGGTCGTGACGAGCGTCCAAGTCGACGACAGCGTCCCCCGCACCCTCACGGTGGTGGCCCGGTTCAACATCGTGGATCCGCACAGTTCCGGGCGCATCGTCATCGCCGAGGATGTCTCCGTCGAGACCGCCATCTCCCTCCTCCCGCTCGCCGCCTAATCCCATGGCCCTCATCCCCCCCACGCTCGACTACACGGACAAGGATCGCGCCTCACTCGTTGCCAGGCTACGCAATCTGATCCGGCAGGCCTTCCCGACGTGGACGGAGGAGAGCGTTGCGAATTTCGGGAACATCCTCGTGGAGCTCGCCGCCCACGTGGGGGACGTGCTGGCGTTTTTGGTCGACAACTGGGCGCGCGAATCACGCATCTCCACCGCTCGGCTCCGGCGATCTCTGCTCGGGATCGCCAAGATGCTCAGCTTCACCCCAAGCACACAGAGCGCCGCGAGCGTCGATGAAACCTTCACCCTCGCCGCCGCACTCGCCGGCACCCTCACTATCCCCAAGGGGGACACGGTGAGCACGGAGCAGGTGACGGATCCGGTGGTTTTCCAGCTGCTCGAGGATCTCGTGTTCGCCCCGGGGGAGACGGTCAAGACGGCGACGGTGCAGAACTCCGAATTCGCCGACGATCAGTTGCTCTCGGACGGGCGCCCCAACCAGACGTACCGACTCACGAAGATCCCATTCATCGAGGATACACTCAGTTTCACCGCCGCAAACGGCGTCTATTCCGTGGTGAGCGACTTTCTCGACTCCACCTCCACAGATCGACACATCGTCATCACGGTGGATGAGGAGGGGCGCGCCACCATCACGACGGGCAACGGGATCAACGGGGAGATCCCCGTCGGCACCATCGCGACCGAATATCGGACCGGCGGCGGGGGTGGGGATCGCAACGTCGAAGCGGGGACGCTCAACGTGCTCGATAGCCGCTATGAGGATGATCTCGGCAATCCCGCCGACATCACCACCACCAACGCGGCCGCCGCCAGCGGGGGGGCGCCGCGCGAATCGAACGCACAGATCAGACAACGCGCCCCCCGGGAGGGGCGCGTCCTCAACCGCAGCGTCGCGCGGGAGGACTATGAGATCGTCGCCGAGGGGGTGAGCGGGGTGGCTCGAGCCCTCCACCTCACACGCAACCAAGATCTAGGGGTGGCGGAGAACGCGGGGATCCTGTTCGTTGTCCCCGAGGGCGGGGGGGTGGCGTCGAGCGCCCTGCTCGATGCGGTGGACGACGAGTTCGAGCCAGTTACCGGCGATCGCCCCCACTTCAACACCTACAATCTATCCACCCAAACGGCCGCCTATCAGAATGTTGCGGTGACGGCGCGCGTCTTCAAACGGCCCGGCAACACCGCGGCGAGCGTGAAGGCGGACATCGCCGCCGCCCTCACTGAGTTTTTTGCGGTGGAGATCGCAGCGTCGGCGCTGCTCGCGGCGGATCCGGCGCTCGCCGCCACCCTCGGGATCACGGCCGCGGATGGGGACGCCCTCATCAAAAATCCGCGCGTCGATTTCGGCTTCTTCTACAAGGACACCAACGGGGATCCGTCCGGCGAGTTCCCGTGGTCGGACGTCCTCAATGCGGTCCGCGACGTTCCTTCGGTCCAGCGCATCGATCCGAACAGCGGCTTCCTCCTCGATGGCGTTCAAGATGATGTGACGATCGGAACGTTTCGATTTCCGCAGCTCGGAAATGTAATTGTGATTGACGCCGACACCGGCCAAACTGTCCCGTGATTCGATGGCCGTTCCGATCAATCTGAATTTCGAGACCGGCACCGAACAGGCCGGCCAAGCGCTCGGGTGGACGGTGAGCGTGGTCGCCGCCGCCACCCTCTACGCCGACTACGGACAGGTGGTGTTCGATGCCACCGGCCCCCCCGATGTGGATGGATTGGTGGGACTGCCGTCGTGGCTCACCGTCACGTGTCCGACGGCGGAGCGATCGATTCAGACCGGCCCCGCCACCGTTCGAACCGGCTTCGCCGCCAACACTGCCCGCGCTCGATCACTGGACGGATTGACGTGGGGGTGTGCGGGCGAGCCGCTGACTACGAACGCAATGACCGAGCAAGATCTCAACAACTGGTCACCTGGTGGTACGCCGGTGATCACAAGTGCGGTCACTCCAGCTGGCACGACCGAGGATGTAGAGGTCGAGGATGATAATGCAGCTGGAGCAGAAAGCATTTCGACACCAGTCACAATAGTGATCGGCACGACTTATGTGCTTTCTGCGTGGACGCAAGTCCTAGCGCCAGCGCCGTCTAATTTTACATATCTTCGCGCGCTCGTTGCTCCTGCAGTTGGCTTCATCCAAGCCGCGGTAGAGACTGCGTGGACGTTGCACGTGTCAGCAACGGCAGAGGTGGCCACCCAGTCATCAAGTGGTGTATTCATGACGCCGCGATTGAACGTGGTCGCGGACGTGGGAGCAACGCGTTTGTGGGGGACACAGCTCGAAGGCAGGCTCTACCCCACCAGCTTCATGGGCGCGGATAACGCTACCTTCACGCACGCCGCCGACGTCTTCACCGTCGAGGATCCGGAAGTGCTCGCGCCGGACGGATACTTCGCGCTCCGGTTCACCATCGTCCCCTACTACGCCGACACCGAGGCCGCCGGCGACCACAACCTCCTTTGGTTCGATGACGACAATCGGCTGTTCTGGGATGGGGCGGCGGGAAAGTTCGTGCTCCGCCTCGATGGCGTCGATCTGACGACCGCCGCCACCACCTTCTCAGGCAATCAACAGCTCGTCCTCACGGTGCGTCATAAGATTGACGGTGCGGCGATCACGCTGGCGGGGGCGACGACCGGCAACGGGGCGGTGACGGGTGACCCACAGGATGCGATCACCCTCCCGACGAACATCCACCTCATGGGGACCAACCTCGGCGCCGAGGAGGGGGCGGATCTCCGGATGATCGAGGTGTTTGCTGAGGCGAATCAGGCGGTGGAGGACTTCGAATCAGGGTGGGGGAACACCCCCCTCCTCCTCACCATCCCCACCGCGGAGCTCGAGTTGGCCGGCTACGTCGCCCCCGCCCCCCTCTTCACCGAACCGTTTGAGTCGTTCCAGCGGGGCGCCGCCTACCTCACCGAAATCGGTTCCAAGGAAAACGCCACCTACGGGGTCGGCTCAACCGGCCAACCCGTGGAGACGTTCAACGAGCAGTGGACGGAGACATCACAGACCTTCACCGCCAACGCGGGGGCCGATGAGATCGACACCTCTGCCGCGCACCTTCTCACGGTGGGGCGGATGGTCCGCTTCACCACCACCGGCACCCTCCCCGGCAACCTCACGGCGGTGGATCCGTTCTACGTGATCACCGTCGTGGACAGCACGACAATCCAGGTGTCCGCGACGCCGGCCGGCCCGCTCCTCGACATCCTCGACGCCGGCTCCGGCACCCACACGATCCACGCGGGCACGCAGAGCACCGCCCTCACCACGATCCCACCGGCGGAGCTCGAGCTGGCCATCTATGATCTCGGTGGCGCAAATAATGCGTTTGAGTCGTTCGAGATGGCTGACGGGTGGGACGCCAGCTACGTCACCACGATCAGCACCCCCACGCTGGCGCTCTACTTCTCGGGGCTCGTCGCGGGCACACAGGCGTTTGAGGACTTCGAATCGATCCGCCTCCGCGCCACCATCGCGGTGCTGCCGGCGACCGACAAGATCCTCCTCACCGCGCATCCGTTCTCCAACACTGAGATCGTGAAATTCGGGAGCGATGGGCGGCTCCCAGCCGGTTTGAATGAGGAGGTGACGTATTTCGTGCGCGCGTCGGCGGCTAATGATTTCGAGGTGGAGTTGGTTTCCGGGTCCGGCACCGCCGTCGACATCACCGACACGGGGATCCAGGAGAGCCGTGTCATCGCCGACGAAACGCAGTGGTTCACCATCGATCTCGGCCCGGTGTAGGATAGCGACATGAGTGAAGCAGACTGGTCAGAGCTTACCGGCGTCCTCGCCCCCGCGAGCGTCGTACGCGGCGTCTCTCAGGGGATCACCCCACCCAACGGGGGGGGGGCAGCGATCTACGGGTTCAACTCGTTGATCAACACGACCGGCGTGGTGGCCCGCTACACCAACCTTTCCAATTTCAACCCCGCCGCCAAGGGGGCGGATGTGGCGTTCGCGATGCAGCGTGGCGTCGGCGGCGGAAATACCGGGTGGGCGGCGATGCTGTTCTGCTGCCTCGGCGGTGTCGACGTCGGGGATCTCTGCTACATCCTCGGGCTGTCGGACGGCAACCCCGGCCACATCATCCTTCGCAAGGGGGCGCTCAATCTCGGGCTACCCGATGACGCGGTGGGGGTGTCGGGGATTCTAGGCGTCTCCACCGACACGATCGCGATCGGTGAGTGGGTCCACTTGCGACTCGAGGCGGTTGTGAATGTGTCCGGCGATGTCGTCCTGAACGTCTACCGCAACGAGGATCTAGCGACCGATGATGTAACGAGCCCCGATTGGGTCAAGATCCCCGGGATGAGCGACTTTGTGGGGGGGGCGCCGGGCGGGCAAACCGCCATCATCGACGATGTGCTCGGCGTCAACACCGGCTCCCTCCCCTACACGGCCGGGCGCGCCGGCTTCGGGATGCACAGCTCGAGCGACGTGCGACGCGCCTACTTCGATCATCACGTATTCGGCCGCCAGCTGTGAGGCTCGCCCATGAGCCTAAGTGGATGGGAGATCAACTTCGGCGCCTCGCAAGGGCGCATTCAGCCGCAGAGCATCTCGCCGCTCGATGGGTCGTGGACGTTCTGTCTCGGTCATGATCTCCCGGGTCGGTTCGTCAAGCTGGCCGCCGGCGACTATATCGAGGTGAAACAATCCGGCGACATCTCCGCCGCCGCACTGATCCGGGTGATCGCCCATCTCCGCGCCGCAGCAACCATCCCCGCCGGTCTGTACTGGCGCTTCGGCCTGTACATCGATGGGGTGGAGGTCAAGGGGCGCGACCTCCCTCAAGGGTTTGTGGAGCGGACGCGCGTCGACATGGCGGCGAACGCCTCCAACTTGGCGGCGGTGGACCATGAGATCGCGCTGCGCCTTTCGGTGCTCGGCGTGGCCGGCTCGTACGACGTGGAGCTCCCCGCCGCGTATATTGACAATGTGGTGCTTGAGCCATGAGCCGCCCCTCCCTCATCAACCGCGTTCCCGAGCCGGGCGATCTCGCCGTCCTCGTCAACACCGACATTGAGCTCGACATCACCGACACCGGCGGCGGGACGGTGAACGAATCCGCCACCGAGGTCTACGTGGGTGGGGCGCTCGCTTTCGACGGCGGGGTGTTTCAAGCCGGGTTTCTAGGACCGAACTCCGCTTCGAGCAACCCTCAAGCCGACACCCTCCGCATCATCATCGACGCCACTGATCCGCTCGCCGGCAACACCACCTACGACGTTCGCGTGGTGAGCGAGATCACCGGCTCACCCGCCCTGGCGATCGATTCCACCTACTCCTTCTCGACTGAGGATCTCGCCGCCCCACAGATCACCGAAGCGATCGCGGTGGATCTCGACGTCATTCGCGTCACGATGGACGAGGCGATGCTCGGCTCGTCCGCGACCGCCGACGGCGACGCGACGAACCCGGCAAGCTGGACGCTCGAGCTGGTCACCGACTCAACGCAGCCGCGCCCGATCGCGGTGACCGCTGATGTCGCGTCAGTTGTCGCGGTCACCTCCTCGACGTTCGATCTCACCACCGACATCGAGCTCACCCATTCGGCCCTCTACCGCATCACCACCACCGCCGAGGACGTGGCCGGGAACATCGCGCTCTCCCCGAACAACACCGCCACCTTCCTTGGATTCCTGCCAGAACAGCCGGAGGGGCGGGAGTTCGACTTGTCGAAGTGGGTCGCCGACATCAACCGTCAACAGGACGTAACCGGCGACCTCGACCGATGGATCAATGTGCTCCAGGAGCCGTTCGAGCTGCTGTTGTTCATCATCGATCGATTCCAAGAGCTCCTCGACCCCGACATTGCTCCGGAGCCGGTCCTCGATGCGATGCTCCTCGATCTCGGCTACCCGTTCTCGTTCGATCTCGATGAAGTGGACAAGCGCCGCCTCATCAAGATCCTCCGCGCGATGTACCAGCAAAAGGGCACCGACCGCGGGATCATCAACGCGATTCGGTTCTTTTTGGGGATCGAGACAGTAATCACCACCCCCTACCTCACCGGCGGCTACCTTGGGATCTCCACGATCGGTGGCACCCTCATCCTCTCTTCGTCGCTTCTCTCCAACCTCTACACCCTCGTCATCAATGTCCCGCGCGCGCTCGTGGGGGACGAGGAGCGCCGCATCAACGAGATCGCCGACTTCATGAAGCGCGCCCCCTGCCACCACAGAATCGACGCCCCCTCCATCCCCACCACCCCCGATCACTGGGAGCTCGGGCTCTCGAGGCTTGGGACGGAGACGATACTCCACTAAGCGGAGCGATGGCGGCGCAACTCATTGGCGCACGGCCGCGAACAGCATGGTTGTGCGATGCCGCGGCGTGCTTGACATGGCGGCATCGTGAAGGGCTTGGAGCACACGGGACAGATGAAGCGGACGCGACGCGCCTTCTTGATCGCCGCGGTGCTCTGCGCGGCACACGATAATGAGCAATGCATCGCCTCTGGACGGTCCGGCATGAAGAGACGACGGCAATGCTTGCATCGGCGTTTGCGCTTGCCTTGCTGTCGCCAGCGACACGCGGCGCTACAGAACTTCTGGCGCTTGCTCGGCGCATGCTCGAAGCGCTCCCTGCATACCGGACAGGTGGATGATACCGGAGGCCGGTGTCTGCGGAAATGACACCGATAGCAGAGAATCTCGAGGTTGTTGCGGGACAACAGAAGATGGATATCACGCGTTGGAAATGGGTCGCACTTGTGATGAATAGTCAGCCGATCCGTTGAGGCGCAGTCCTCGCAGGCACGATTTTTCCGGAGGTTCTTGGAGAAAGTCTGCCAGCCATGAGAGTTGTACCATTCCATCCTCGTTCGATAAATACCGGTGGTTCTTCGTCCGATACCGGCGCATGCCCTCGAACAATATCTACCCATGCCCGCTTTCTTCGCTGGCGCACTCGGGACAAAGGGTAACTCGCAGACAAGGCAGCGTCGCACCTCCACGTTCCTTCTGGTATGTTGGAGCCAGCATGCTCGAGAGCAGAATTTGGCGCGGCGCTTCGGCGTGGATTTGGAACAGATTGGGCATAGCATGCAATTGATGATAACAGCTGCCTGAGCATGAGAGCGAATTAGATGGACAGATTCGACTTCTATTTTTTGCAGCTTGTCAGCGAGGGAGAAATTGACGGGGCGTTTGACCGCGCCGAGTTCGCCGATCAGGCGATCATGGGCGACACCGGGCTTGTCGGTGTCGTTCAGGCGCTCACGGTCGCCGAGCACAACCCGACCGCCGATCTTACGGTCGATGCTGCGACCGGGACGGCCTACGATCCGAACGGGCAGCGGATGCGGGTCCCGTCGCTCCAGGTGGTCGACATGTCGGTCGATTACCTCTCACAGTCAACCGCCGTCGTCGGTGGCGGGAACACCAATATCCTCGCTCTGTTCCTGTTCTTCGATCGGTCGCTCTCCGATCCGCGCATCGATGGCGATTCGATCGAGGTGTTCTTTCAGCGGGATGAGTCGTTCGACTTCAAGGTGGTGCAATCGGGCGAGTCGGCCTCTCCGACTCCGCCGGCGCTCGAGTCGGACAAGATCCTCCTCGCCGACATCACCCTCTCATTCGGCACCACCCAGATCACCAACTCGGAGATTTCCACATCGCGCCGTCAAGACGCCTTCGTGCTGTCGGCGGGCGCCCTCACGGTGGCTGCGGGGACGCCGGAAGCGTCGGACGCCGCCATCCTCACCCACCTCAACAACCACATCACCGGCGTCGCCAACATCCACCCGGCCGCTTCGATCGACTACGCGGGTGGGGTTGCATGGCACGACGGAACGACCAACCCGGCCGACGACGTTGAAGCGACCCTAGACAACACATTCGCCCTGCTCGCCGGCACCACCACAGGGCTGGCGTCGCACGGCGGATCGGACTCAATCGGCTCGGGCGTCCTGACTGCGTGGCGTGGCGGACGTACCCGGCCGGTTGGTTCGGCTTGGGATCAGCTAGAGGCGGTGGGGGTGGATCTCTCCGCCCAAGGTGCGGGCGATGATGGGGCGGAGCGCATCGGGGCGGAGGCGCACACGGCGGCCGGCAGCGGCCTGATCGACCTCACCCTCGGGAGCGTCCGCTCGCAGCTCAACGAGTTGAGTGACGCGGCCGCGGCGCATGGGACAAGTCAGGGCATCAACGGCAACTGGACTTTCTTCGCAGAGCTGCGTCTCGGTTCAACTGGTGTGCTGGAGTCGCGTGTCGAGCACGCCGCCCCCACCACGGCCGACATCAACGTGAGGGCCACGCCAGTAGAAACGATCATCATCGATGGAACCGGACTGACTGCGGATCGCGTCATTACCGTGGAAGTCACTGGCAACGAAATCGACGGTGAGAGGTGTCGCATCGCATGGGAAGCGCATCATGGGTCGTTCAGCGTAGCCATCCACTCAGAAGCCGGCGGCGCCAACCCGGTCTTCCAGGAAGACAACACTCCGACGCTAGGCAACGATTGGTGCGACCTCATGTGGGATGAACCATCGGGCGATTGGATTCTCATCGGGCACGGCAAGGTCAGCGACGGCACGCCCTAGGAGGCAAACCATGGCAACACTACAAGAAATCCTTGGTTGGTTCATGAGCGGCAGCGGTCGCGTCGTGGCCGGCGCGCTACTGTTCCTCGTCATGTGGGGGGTGAAGTCTCTGCCCATCGTCAAGGTGTGGTTGAAGAAGGACTCCGGCTGGCTTACCAGCAAGCGCAAGAAGCTCGCGACCAACACCCTGCTCGCGATGGGCCCAACCGCCCTCGCGCTCACCAACGAGTCGACGCCTCCGCGTGAAGTGCTGACGACGGCGCTGGAGGCGGCGCTCGTTGCCATGGGCTTGCAGGGCGGCCTCAAGGCCGCCCTGTCCGCACCCGTCCCCGGCAACAAGAAGGACGAGTAGCGGGGGAGGGGTAGTGACTGTGATCAGATGGCTAAGGAAAGCATGGAATGGACGTCGTTCTCGAGCTGGTAAAGGTACTAGGCTTCCCCGCGGCCCTTGTGCTCCTGATGGGCTGGTATCACGTGAGGACGGTGAAGGCGAAGGACGAGGAAATCCAGCGACTCAACGATGCGCGCGTCTTGGAGAAGCAGCAGGAAACGGTCCGGCTTCTGAAGATGCAGGCCGAATTCACGCAACTCCAGGGCGAACAGCAACAGACGCTGAAGCTTCTGGCGGACCGGGTTCGGTTCTGCGCTACCGGGCACCCGCTCTCGACGACGACCTAGCCGACACGACTGGCCAAGTGAAGGCGCTTGACGCGGACGATGACGCCATCAGCGATCGCATCATCACCAAATCGCAGCAGATGCGCGCGTTTCATCGAGAGCTCCGCCGGCGCATTGAGGAAGAGGTCGACCCACCGTCCGTATCACGGGACTTGGCGAAGATGGCCGGCTCGGGGTAGGCTGCGGGCATGCTCCGTCGACGAACATTCCTCTCCGCCGCCGCCGCCGGCGCCGGTTCCAGTGGTTGCGCCGCGCTCGCGAAGTGGCTCCCCACCGTGATCAGTGTGCTCGGCGAATCAGCTCAAGTGCTCGAAGCGATCGAAGCGGTTGCCGATCAGCACTTCCGAGAGAATCCGGATGAGCCGACGGAGAAGCGCTACCGCCAGATCATGGCGACGGCGCGCAGCGCGTTGAGTCTGGCGCATCGTCTCTCGAAGGGCGCCGACGCGGCCAGCAAACAAAAAGTCGACAAGGCGTTCGCCGAGTTCAAGGTGGCCTACCAAGATCTCCTCGCCCTGCTCGGCCCGCTCGGAGTGGTGGCGCCGGCGCAGGACGGCGACGCCATGCGGGCGCCGGTCGGTGATGGACCCCTGTTGGTGCCGCCGCCTGAGAGCTTGACGCTGTGACGATTCGGCGCTTCGGCTGGCGGCTCGACCCGCACGATCCCGGCGACGCCGCGCACGCCTTCGGGACGAAACTAGCCCCGACACTGCAGGTGGCGGTGCCGGATTCGATCGAGCGGCTACCGCTGGGCCCGCTGCTCGATCAGGGGAATCTTGGGAGCTGCGTCGCGCAGGCCGTGGCCGATGCGATCTACGCCAGCCACATGCGCCAGTTCATGGCGGGCGGGCTGTCGCTCGAGCAGGCGCATCAGGTGTGCCAGCTGGCATCGCGGCTGGCGATCTACTACTTGGCGCGCGCCACCCACAAAATGCAACGCTACGACGTCGGCACCTACATCCGCGCCGCCTTCCAGATCCTGCTCAAGTTCGGCTTTGCCCGCGAAAGCGATTGGCCCTACATCGTCTCGCGTTTCGCCGACATGCCCCCGACCAAGATCTTCCGCGGGGGGATCGATCAGAAAGAGCCGACCGAGTACCATCGGATTTTCGAGTCCGGTGAAGCCCGCTGCGATGCCGTCAAGCTAGCACTAGCGCATGGTCACGCCGTGGTGGTCGGCTTTGATGTTGACGACGCATTCACCGCCCACGACTTCGATCGCGTGTGGGATGGTCCCACCAGCCCCATCGTCGGCGGTCACGCAGTCGTGCTCGGCAGCTACGATGAGGTCGGTCCAGAGGCCAAGAACTCGTGGAAGGATTGGAGCGGCGACGGCTGGGCGCGATTCAGTTGGCGCGCCGTACGAGATCACCTGCGCGATCTATGGGTGTTGCGCCACAGTCCGCTCTATAGCGCGTGACCTCTGCATCGGTGCGTGCTAGCTATCCCGTCGTGGCTAACAGAATCTGCAACCGTTGCGCGATACATTTCGAGACGACCACGGGCGGGCCCGGCTCCTACTTCTGTTCATTCGAGTGCCGGTTCTGGTCGAAGGTTTCGAGGCGCGGCCCGCTTGAATGTTGGCCGTGGATAGCGTCACTCGACAGCCATGGCTATGGGCATATCTGGTGGAACGGCGCGCTCGTGCTTGCTCATCGCGTTGCCTTCGAGCTCGAGGTGAAGCCGCTGGCCGAGCCGTGTGTGCTCCACGAATGCGACAGTCCGGCATGCTGCAATCCGGCACACCTTTTCCCAGGATCGAAACAGGACAATAGCGACGACTGCATCCGCAAAGGTCGCGACCGGAAAGCCACTGGCGACGCTTCTGGCAGCCGGCTCTATCCAGAGCGTTATCCGCGGGGCGCGCGAGTGAACACGGCGCGCCTAACTCCCGAAGACGTGGCCGAAATCCGCGCTTCAACGGAGCCTGGGCCGATACTCGCTGGACGCTTCGGTGTGAATCGAAGCACTATTACTCGGGTTCGCACGCGGGCATCGTGGGCGCACCTTGGCTGACACACGCCTACAACAAAGGACTTGACCATGCGCCTACTCACTGCAACCATCGCCGTTGTTGCCCTGTTGCTCGGCCCAGGCTGCCCGCCCCCCCCGCCGGAGCCGCCCCCACCTCCGTCGCCCGACGGCGGTGTGCCCGCCACGTGTGAGTCGATGTGCGCGCATTGGGCGGAGCTCGAATGTGACGTTGCGGAACCAACGCCGGGCGGCGCCAGCTGTGCGGAGGTGTGCGAGAATGTGCAGGACTCCGGGATCATCGAGTGGGATCTCGAGTGCAGATCGCGAGTGGTGACGTGCCCGGCGATCGATCGGTGCGAGAGGTGATCCTAATAGGATCACTTCGATGGATACCAAAGTAGCCAATTCGGATGCTTGAGTACCCACCGAGGATCTAAGTAGACCGCCGGCAGGACATCAACCTCACCCTACGCCCCCCTTGCGGGAATCATCCCGACACCGTATATTCGCTCCGCCCCGGCGGTGGGGCGTCCATGCTTCGTTGCCTCACAATCGCCGTTGTAGCGGCCGTTCTCCTCGGGGGGGGCGAGGATGCGTGGGCATCGACGCCGCGGCGTTCTGCGGCGCATGTGGCGGCGGGGATCGCGAGATTCAACCCCGGGCTCACCAGGGCGCGGCGCTTCGTGTTGGCGCGCCTCATCATCCGGGTGGCGCGCAAGCACCGGTTTGATCCGGACACGGCGGTCGCCCACTGTGGGCACGAGTCGTATTTCCACGGCGGGCGCGTCTCGGCGGATGGGGAGGATGTCGGGCTGTGCCAGCACCGCGCCCGCTACATCGGCGCATGCCGGACCGATCCCGATCCGGCCCACCACCCCGGGCCCGCATGCCTCGCCGTGCGAGCTCAACTCAAGATCCCTGCCGTCTCGATCGAGATGTATGGGAAGGCGGTAACACGATGGAGGCGGACATGTCGCAAACTCACCCACAAACCCACGATGCTCAAGCATCTCCTCCACGGCTACGGGGGGATGGGGAACCTAGTGTCGTCGCCGCGGCGGATCTGCGGTCGTCGACAGACGCGGCGGGGGTGGGTCGACCTTCCGATCCACCCGCTCATCCGGGACATCATGCGCTGCCGTCGCAATCTCATCGAGGGGCGGGGTTGCCCCTACCACCGATGGAGGGCGGCGCGAGCTCGAAAGGCCAAGCTCAAGCGCACCCGCAAGCGGGGGAAGCGCAGCAGATCCAGGCGTCGGAGGACGCGCTAGGATTCTCGATCCCGCTCACCGCGCAAGAAGTGCGCGGCGCCAACCTTCGGCGCGCCGTCAAGAAGGCCAAGAAGCGACGCGGACACGTGCCCGACAACCTCCGCCACTACCTGAACACCGCAGAGATCGTGTGGCACAAGGACGGCGGAGCCACCATCGTGTGGGAGGAGTGACGAGATGTGGACGCAAATCAGCCTGTTCTATATGGCGATGATCATCATGCTCGGAGTGGGCGCCGGTGTGCTCGCCTTCGTCGCCTGCTCCTGGGAGCAGCGCAAGCGGCTCAGGCGGTTCGCACAATGGGAGATGAACGTCGAGCAGCTCGCCATCCAGGCGATCAGAGACGACGCGCGCGCCGTGGAAAGCAAGCTTTCTTTGATGCGGGCGGTTGGACAGATCCCCGAGGACTTCCACCCCACCGCCTTCCTCACCTGTCGCATCGGTGAGGGGTTGCAGCGCGCCGTCCTGTATGAGGCGGAGAAGCAGGGGATCGTCCCGGAGGGGACGTTCGAGCGGGTGTTCCAGCAACCGATCCTGCTGGCGACCGCCACGCCGGATCCTCGTCCGCCACCACCTCCGTCGTGGGACGTGGACACCCAAGATCCTCCCCCCCACGTCGTCACCGCCACCGACGCGACCGCCCCGATCTCTGTGCCTCGACTAAAGGTGGTGGGGTCGATGGTGCGGAGCGCCACCGGCTGAGCTAGCCTCCACGCATGAAGGTTCGCGAGTGGCTCGAGGCGCATCGTGCTGGGAAGGTCGTCCACGACTGGACGGAGCTCGAGCTGACGCACGGAAAGCATGCGGCGATCGTCCGTGTGAGTGCCGATTCAGGCCGCGTACAACGCCCCGACGGTCGACAAGTCCGAGGGAGCGCCGGCGCATATGCGGTGCAGCAGATGGCGGGCGTGCTCGGCGGCCACATGCTCACCGCCAAACTGATCGAGATGCGCCACCTCGCCGCCACCGTGATCCTCGAGCCGATCTTGGCGCCATGGATCGAGCCGGGCGGCAGCACCGCCACCACCACCGCCGCTGAGGCGAGCCGGGCGATTGACGAATCGATCCAGCTCGCCCAACCATTCATCGGTTGGGGGGAGCGGCCCGCGCAGGCGAAAGCCGGCCCGTGGATGGTATCGAACACCTGCAAGCCGTTCTGCCTCGACGCCGCGTGTACTGATGAGTGGGCGGTCAATCACGGATGGATGGTCCATGAGAGCCAAGTCCAGTGGAAACACAACCGCGGCGACGGGAAGCCGGGTCACATGTGGGTTCGAGCCGGCACACCATGCTGGCCCGCCGTGTCGGCGGAGGGGTGGTATGTGCTGCAGCGGCGCGGGCGCGCGCATCGTTTCGGCGCCACCGCGAAGGATCAAGACGACTACGCGAGCCATCTGCTTGTGATCCATGCGGAGAGTTGGGTCGACGGTCAAGCGGGCGTAGCGACGGAGAAGCTCTACACGACCCGCGAGCTCTGCGGGTTGGTGTTGCATGACGGGCAACCGCTGAGTTCGGTCCGCCATCCCGGCGTCCCCTACGTGGTGGGGGCGCAGAATATGCGTGTCCTCGCCCCCACTCCATCGCTCCCGTTGTCTGGCAGCTCAGATCCGGAGCTCATGTGGGGGGCGCGGATGGTGGAGTGGATGGACGAGAAGCGGGAGAACGGGGTCCGCGAGGTTCCGGACGGCTCCAACAATGGGCCGGCGATCTCCGTGTGGTTGGGGCGGTCGATCCGCGAGCGTGTTGGTAGGGAGTTCGGCCCGTGGCTTGCCAAGACGGGCGGCCCTTGGTGCGCCGCCTCGGCGAGTGGCGGGGCGGCGTTTGAGACCCACATGGCCGGCGATGGCGTTTGGCCATTCCTGACTCGCGCGAGTGGGTTCGAGATGGAGGAGGACGCCAAGCGGATCGGCGTCTGGTGGGCGGTGGAGACGCTCCTCGATGGGTCGGTAGAGCTGGAGCCGGGCGACGTCTGCGTCCTTCCGCGCGGCACACCGGGCGGGTGGCAGCGCCACGTCTGTCTGTTCGTCCGCTACGTCGACCGCCACGCATCCCCCCCGATGATCGAGACGATCGGCGGCAACGAGCAGAATCGATTCCGCCTCACCACCCGGCGACTCACCGACCTGCTCGGAGTGATCCCGATGCCGGACGGCGACATCGTGCGCCCGCAGGCGACCTCCACCACCGCCGTGATTGAGATCCCGGAGCTCGTCATCGAGGCGCGCACCGAGTTCGAGTCGGCCAACCATCTCAAGGACGGCGACAACCTCCTCCTCCACCAGTGGGACAAGATCACCCCGCAGCCATGGCGGCCGCATGATCCGCACGGCGTTACCGGCCACACGCGGCAATGGTGGTCCGTGCCAAGTGATGGGATCTACGTGCTCGGCGAGTCCGATGCTCGCCGCACCAAAGGGGAGCCGATCACGCTCAGGAAGATCGTGGCCAAGTACGGCGACCACATCGAGGAGGCGAGCGAGCGCACCGGCGTCCCCACCCGGCTGATCGCCGCCATGGTGACGACGGAGGCCGGCCTCAACGAGAAGGCGGAGCGTCACGAACCCCACCTCAACGACTACAGTTTCGGGGCCGCGCAGACGCTCACCGAGACCGCGTGGCAGATGGCCCACCGTCTCAACGTGAAACAGCCGGACCGGCCGGTCCCGCGTGGCGGCGATCCCGATGAGTGGCGCGCCTTCCTGTTCGACGCGCGGATCTCCATCCTCCTCGGGGCGATGTATCTCGCCTACAACGATGAGCGGTTCGGATTGCAGTGGGATCCGGTGCTCACCTACGCCGGCTACAACGCCGGCTCTCCACTCGTCCGCACCGCCAAACCATGGGGGTTGGCATATTACACCTACGATCGGGACAAGGATGGGATCCCCGAATACGACGCGATCGACACGTACGTGGCGTGGTACGGGGATGCCTGCGCCGTCTATTCGGCGGAGTGAACACAGCTGGAAGCGCCCCGGAACCGGCAGGGAACCCCAACGAAGGGAACCGGAGCGGGGCGCGCGAAGATCCTACCGAGGTGACTTGAGCATCGGCAATGGATATCAATGCAATTGCAATTCACTCATGGCATCCACCAACATCCGACCCGCGAACAACACGGCAAGCGCCACGATGCCCGCTGGCCCTTCCTCCGAGGCTTTACCGCCTACCAGTTCCTCGAAGTCCTTACGCGCCGCGGCAGCCGTTCCCTTTCGGTACTTCCTCTCTATTTCTGCTATCTGTTCGGGTGTCATACGTTCTCCGGATTGTGTGTCTCAACTGACATGGAATTGCCCACCCTTGATCGTGACGCGCGAATCCGCCAGCGCCCCCATCCCCTCTCGATGCGAGACGAACAACACGTGGGGGGCGCCGATGATCTCGGCGGCTCGGCGGAGCATGGCGATGTAGGTGCGCTCGCTGCTGGCGGATTGTGACGCGCCCCGCTCATCGCGAATGATAGTGGGGGCCTTGATCCCGGAGGCGCTCACACTCACCATGGTGAGTGCTAGATCGATCGCTTCGCCGATGAGTCCACGTTCCCCGCCCGAGAACTCCCGGACCTCGCCGTCGTGGCCTCGCTCGGTGTCGATGACGTTGACCAAGCAATCCTCGATCTCTTTTTTGCCGTCGGCGCTCTTGTGGGTGGTGTCGATCCTGACGGAGAAGCGGCTACCGAGACAGCTGTGGATGAGGTCGTTGGCGAGTTCGGTGAGCTCGGGGCCGGCGGCGTCCACCTCGAGCGCCTGGAGGCCGTCACGACCTAGATCGTGTTGGAGGAGCCGCCAGTCAGATAGATCCGCCTCGAGCTCGCGGGAGCGCTTCTCGAGCTCGGCGGCGTTCGCGTCATCCTCGTTGCGGCGGGCGAGCTTTGTTCGAGCGGTCGTGAGCGCTTCATTGTCGGTGTCGAGGACCGAACGGGCGTGTTTGACGGCCAACTCGAGCTCCTCGATGTTCGGCGGCGCCGCCGGCGCCGCCTCCGGCGGCCCTAATTGCTCGACCTCCTCACGTGCAGCGATGATGTCGGTGTTGAGCGCCGCCAGCTGTGGGCGAAGCTCCCCGAGCCGAGCCGCCGCGCGTTCGAGGTTTGGGGCGCGCTTGGCGAGCGGCTCGAGCTTGGCGAGCTCCTCGATGAGCTTGCGGGTCGCCTCGGTGTTCTCGGCGACGACGCCGGACTGCTCCTTGATCTCCTCGTTGGCGGCGGTGAGCTTTGGCTCGATGTCGGCGAGGCGCTCCCGGATGGTCTCGAGATTCTCGCGCGCTTGCGTCGCATGGCTCTCGGTGGCCTCTATCTTGACGGACAATGTTTCCTTGACGCGCTCGAATGTTTCGGCCCTTCGGCCATATTGACTCATGAGCTCGAGCGCGGCCCGGTGGGCGCGGCCAGCGTCGGCCTGTAGGTGGGGCGCCTCCTCGGCCGCCTTGGCGGCGGCATCATCATCGGTGAGGGCGGCGCCGGCTTGTGTCGGCGGATCATCCCAAATCCCTTCCACGATACCGGCAAGCCAGCCGCGGAGCGCCTCGATCCGGTTGTCCTTGGAGTTGAGCATCAGGGCGGTTAGGCGCCGTTCCTCGGTGTCGTGGCCGTCCGCTTCCTTGGCGGCGGCCGTCTCCGCCTCCCGCTCGATCGGCGCTTGTTTGGTCGCGTCTGCGAGGTCGGCGAACCAATCACCGAGGTCCGTCCCGGCTTGCGCGATGTCAGTGGAGCATTGTTGGAGGCGCGTCTTTTGGATCTGTTGCTGTTGGCGGAACTCGGTTCGGCGGTCACGGGCCCCTGTTAGGGCGGCGGTCACGGCGGCGGTCGATTCGGCGATCGTAGCGCGTTGTCCCTCGAGTTTAGGCGTGGCGTCCACCGCTTCCCGGATCGCTTCGGCGTTCCCCATCACCGCTTCATTGTTGCCGATACGTTCGCGCATCAGTTCGAGCTCCGCACGTTTGGCGCGGATCCCCTCATCGAGCTCACGCCGCTTGGTCGTCCGCTCCTCGTGGCGCGCGAGTTGAGTGGCGTGAGTGGCGTGGGAGACGCGGGCCGCCACGAGTTGTTTGGTGGTGTCGTCGGCGTCACTCGTCGTCAATCCGACACACTTCTCTAGCCGTACGATCTCCGCCGCGATCACCGGAATCGACTCACCGCCATGGAGCATGCCGATCCCGCTCATCACGGAATCCAGCTCGGCGGCATCGGTCCGCCCGAGCTCGCCGGCGCGCGTGCTCATCCCTTGGAAGTGATCGCACCCCTTCACCGATAGGATCACGTCCTTCCGCCCCGCCCCCTTGAGATCGATGAATCCCTCCGATTTCTGCGCCCCGAACGTGGAGGCGAGGCGGACGTTGGCGGGCGGGAAGTGGTCGGAGGACCATCGATCGAAGTCGCGACGTTTGCCCGACTTGACGACCGGCTCCCCGTCCGCGTCCATGATGAGCGACTCTCCTTTGCCGCTCACCGCGTCCATCGTTTGGCGGATCGTGTAGTCCTGCCCGTTCTCCACCACCACCTCCACCATCGAATCCCGGGCGGTGGCGAGGTCGCCGAGGCGTCCGCGTGTCGGGGTGGTGCGGTCGATCGCCCCCATGAGGCACTCGAGTGCCACCGATTTGCCGGCGCCGATCTCGCCGCAGATCGCGACGAGCGGGCCGCGGAGTGCATCGATGTTGAGCTCCGCGGTCTCGCGGAACGTCGCCCCCATACCTCGGAGTTTCAGGAGTCGGAACCTCATGACGACACTATAAGACTACCGTATAGGCGGCGCAACCACCGCGTGGAGCCGTCAGTCATGATCGGAGAAATCCCATCGGATGATCGGGGTGATGCGGAGCCGGCCCGACGCGAGATGTTCGATCGTCCAACTGGATGAGACGCTGCGCGATACCACACGCTCGTCCTTGTGAGGGATGCTCGCCTCCTCCGCGATCTTGTCCACGCGGAGCATGCGCTCGATGATGCGGATCCCTTTGATCACGGCTCACACTTCCCAGCGTGGCCATGTTCTCGCAAACATGGCCGGCCATCGCCTAGGATTCTTATCCCGCAAAGCACCGTCCCCGCGCACGTCCCCTCGGCGCATCGCCACCGCTCCGCGATCTGGCGATCCGTCTCCTCCTCCTGTTCGCGGAATGCGTCCACGCATGCGGTGGAGCAGAACACTCCGCCACAGTCCCCCACCTCATCGATAATGAACCATCCGACCGGCGCGGTGTCCGCGTTGCGATATTGGGAAACGAGCTCGGACTTCTGACAATGGCTGCAAGCCATTTCGGCGGCGATGGTTGCCACGTCCGCGATGCGATCGATCTCTTCCTCGTGGCCATCCGCGATCCAAAACTCGCAAGGCGCGTGTTCTCGCGCCCACACGGCAAGTAACTCGGTGAGCTCGACCTGCGCCTCCTTGGACACATTCGGCCAGTCATCCGCCACTTCGCCGGCATTATCGCCGGCGTTGGTCGCCATGATTTCGATGATGTCGTCGGCGTTGTCGGCCATCGTCTGGAGGATATCGTCGACGTTGGGCAAGAAGTCAGTGGTTCGGCACTTGTTCCCGCGGGCGATCCAAAACGACTCACTATCCCTGTATTCGGCGCGCCCATCCTCGATCGCTTCTGCGCGCGTCAAAAACATCCCGCTCCACCGCTCTGGATTCTTTTCCTTGCCGTGCCCCCATCGCTCCGTCATGAGTCGTCTTCCTCTAGTGAGCGCCGCGCCTCGGCGCGGAGTGATCGGGCGAACACCTCAAGCGCTTTGGTGGCGCCGTGGAAGTGCTCGGCGGACGTGGCGGCACCACGGTTGTCCCACATGTCAGCCTTTTTGCTGTGAATTTTGGCTCGGCGCTCCGCCTCGTCGGCCCAGTGCTCGAGGGTGAGGCGGACCTCCGCATCGGTTTGTTCTTGTGTGAACCGTTGATCGAGCGGCCAGCTCGCCAATACCGTCCACGGACCAGCGTCCGGACCATGCCGATACCCCGCCACATTGACCGCCAAGGACTTGCCGTCCCACTGGCTACGCACCAGCTCAACCGAGGTGTAGCTCATCACACCCTTTCAAGCTGGCGGAGCTTGTCCAGCAGTCGCGGGCGCCGCTCTTCGGGGACATCGCCTCGGTGGTTCCACATCGCGATCATCTTCTCTTCAAGCGTCGACGCCGCCGCCACCTCCGGCGCGCGCGCCCGCTTGATCGGAATGACCTTCGACTCCACCGTCACGCGGTCGGCACCCTGTTCGTCAAGAAGCTCTCGTTTCCACTTCTCGGCCGCGATGGCGGCGGCCTCGCGCTTGTCGATGGCGACGCGGTAGCGGAGCCGGACGTCGGCGCCGCGGATCTGTTCGACCGCCTGCATCGCATCCACCCCCCTCATCTCTTTGGCAAGCCACCAATCCGCATCAAACGGAGACTCAAGCGTGGCATTTATGTCCAACTCAATGGTTGGTTTTTGATTCACGTGGTCCGCGATGTTTCCCCACTCGTCCTCGATGAGGATCATCCGCTGGGCGGGCGCCTCGATGAACTGCCAATCGCACGGCCCCCACCGGCGGGCGTCCGGCTCGGTGAGCTCCCCCTCATGGTGGTGGAACTCGACGATCGCGTAGCCCTTTCGCTCCGTCTCCCCGTAGGTGGTGCGGCGGGTGCTCCCCGGGTAGACCACCGGTACGGTTGACGCGTCTGGTCCCGGGCGCGCGATCGTCCAGTCCTGCCCCTTGTGGATGTGTCCGAGCGCGATGTAGTCGGCCCGCGACAGCACGAGATCCTCCAGTCCGATCTCCATGTCGCACCCGACGAGCGGTTGCCCGCTGGATGCTTTGGCGGAGCGCACCATCGCATGGCTGAGCAGGATCCGCGGGCCGTCGTCGTGCTCTGCGTTTCGCTCGAACACCTCAGCGAAGCCACGCAAGACATCCCGGATCGCATCCGCCGCCACCGCGCTCGAGGTCTCGGGAGAGCACGGCGGGAGGTCGGCGAGGATGTTCGCCTTGTTTGGCCACGCCAAACACCCGATGTGAATCGCTTGGTCGCTTTCGCAATCTGATGCCAAGACATAGTGCTTATGGTACCCGGCCCGCTCCTCGACCGTGATGGCGTGCCGGGCCTTGATCTTGCGGAGGACTTCGAGATCCCGGTGGGCGTCATGGTTGCCACGCACGATCACCACCGGGGCGATGTCGGCGCACTTCTGCACCCACGCCACCACCGCGTTCCTGTCCTCGGGGACGGACTCCCGCTCATAGACGTCGCCGGCGTGGACGATGAGGTCGACGCCGCGGCGCGCTATGTCGTCGGCGATCCAGTCGTGGAGTCGGATGCACTCCTCGAGCCTCCCGTTTTCCGATGAGTCGTAGTGAGAATCTGCGATATGAGCGACGCGGATCATGCGGCGTGTTCCTCCATGTGACAACGATCACAAATCCACTCAACGTCCAGCCATGATGATTGCTCGTACGAGTGGTGATGAGCGACTAGCCGGCGCTCGGTGGTGCGACATCTTGAGCAGATATCGGGGCGTGCCAGCGTGCCATTACGCAACGCGGTTTGGACGGCAGCGCTGGCCCGGCGTTTTCCCTTGTTCGACCGACGATATTCCGCGAAGTATTCCGACCGCTTTTCGACGTCTTTGCGGTGGCGCTCGCGGGCACGAACATGCGCCACCTCCCCAAGACCATGTCGATAGGTTTTGCACTGTAACCTGATGACATCACCATTCTGCTCATAACGATGGCGCGCAGCTCGACTAGCGCATTGTTTGCACTTATTCTGCCGTCCATCTCGGCATTTGCGACGTCGATGAAATTCTGTCAAAGGCTTCACGGTGTTGCACTTCGCGCAGCGCTTGGTTGCCGTCATCCAACCACCTTACCGTATAAGTTGGCCACGTATTCCTGATGCGCAAGGGCGGCGGCGATGTTCCTCGATTCCACCTTGGCCAACATGTCCGGTGGAATGCGGGACGTTTCGCGTAGGTGCCCCTCGAGCGCCACCAGGTGGCATTCGGCGGAGGCGCAGATCGGACGCCCATGGATGTGGAGCTCGGTGGGGGTGTTGCAGTGGAAGCACCTCATCTAACGGGCTCCACGTGGCTGAGGGCGATGCATGCCGGGTGGCCCTCGACCCATACGACCGGCGTGTGTCCGCCGAGCATTTGGGCGGGCGTTCGCGTGGCGGATCTCCCGGTTGGCTCATCCTCGCGGAGCATCGTCCACCACTTTACGAGCGTCCCAACCGGGACGCGCTCGTTGAATTGTTCCGCTGTTGGACCCTTGTGTCTCATTGGCTCGGGTCCGTCCCTTCGCGCCAGTCGATCTCATCCCGCATCGCCTTCGCGCGCCCCTTGTCGAAGTCGGGCCGGCGTGATCCGCCGTCGTTGACATCCTTATCGATATCCGCCTCGATGCGGCCGGCCCAGTAGACGAGATCCTCGACGGTGACCGCCTCGTCCTCGATCGGTGCCCCCTTCCTGTCCCCGCCCGGGATGATGACGCCGGATGGCTTGTCGGCGTCATCGCCACCACCGGCGCCCTGTTGAGGGGGGGGCTCTTGTTGGGGGGGCGGTTGGGCTGGCTGGCTGGCGGCCGGCGCGTCGATCACTTGGCGGCCACCGTTCTCGATCCACCCGCCCGGGAAGTCCTCCCGATCCACCCCGCCAGCGGCGATGGGCGGCGGTTGCGCGATCTGTGGCGATGCTCCTCCGTGTAGTTGGGCGGTCGTGGGGGCGCCGAACAAAGCACGGGTCCCGCCGAGCATCTTTTGGGCGCGTAGCTGGTCAAAATAGAGCTTGAGCTCTGGATTGTCCGTCTCGCCAGTGAACATCAATTTGGCGACCACGAACGGTTTGGTGGAGAGCTCCTCCTTGGTGTAGGAGGTTTTTATCCCGAGCGACCGAACCACGCGGTTTTTGGCCTTCGATTCGGCGTGTTCCAAGATGAACCCGCGGAGCTCGATGATCTGGTTTTCCGGATCGCGCGGACGCTTGTTTCCCTTCGCGTCCGTCGCGTTCGCCGCATCCTTCTCGAGTTTGCGGACGAACGGTGAGCCGTCCCGGAGATCCATTTGCTTCTCCCGGACCAACACCGCCTCGGTGCCATCGAAATGGGTGACGTGTGCGACCGCCTTGTAGTGGCAGTAATGCGGATGTGAGCCGTCATCGACGCGGCCGCCGAGCTGTGGGTCCCACTTGATACCGGCCGCCTGTGCGATTTGATCGAGGATGTGCTTGGCCGGCATGCGTTCCTGTTGGACCGGGAAGCAATCGCCGCCGTCCTTCTTGAGCTTCGGGTTGCACCAAAGCGTCACGAAGGCGACCGAGCACCCTTCCGGGATCGTCCCGACACTCACTGCCGGAGTGACTAGGTGGGTGTGCTTTGCGCACCAAGCCAACACCTGATTGACGGTCTCGGCGTGGCGCGAATCGCCTGGGATCCGCGCGAGGTTGCGTTGGACTACCGCCGAGAGTCGGGCGTGATCGGGAACCACGAGGGCGGCGGTTTGGCCATCGCCAGGATCGGTCAGCTCTGGATCGGGTTGACGGGTAGCTAGCGCCACCGGAGCGCGTTGGCGTCGGGCGTTACTCATGAGTCGGAACCTCCACCGGCACTATAAGCACACCGTATGAAACCCGCAACCCCAAAGGTGGGGGGCGTGTCGATTGCTTGCGATCGAGATGCGGTGGCCTTATATTGCAACCATGCTCGTGATCGGGGCGAAACAGCTCAAGGAGTGTCGAGACGCGGAAGGGACGTCGCAAGCGCAGTTGGCGGTGGACTGTGATGTCCGACAGGCGACGATCTCCAACGTTGAGACAGGCAAACACCGTCCCTCCCTCAACTTGCGAGAGATGTTCAAGGCACGCTATGGGATCGAGCTCGATGCTTGGCGGACAGTGGCGGAACGGAGGCTGTTGAACCATCAGGCGAGCTTGCGCAAGGCGGCGAACGCCTGATATAGCTGCTGGTGAGGGGGCCCGCCCATCAGCGTGCCAGTAATCCGCGTGGGGGTTCTTGCCCGCCGGCCCTCACCAAGTGGGCTAGGCATGCCTAGTCGGCTAAAGGGGTGTTCTGACAGGCACCCCTTTAGCTTTTTGTGAGGAACGGTCGGCCACCTCGGCTGACAGGTTGGCGAAGCGCATCGTTGACGGACCATCCATTCTTGAGGCGCCACCGAACGACGCTCGGATTTATGCCAAACCTTCTGCAGAGCGGGGTCAGCGCTAGGCGTTCGCCTTCATAGTTGACGTAGCTTGTCGAGCGCTTGTTGTTCGCCTGCACTTCGCGGCTCGCCCAGTAGCAATTTCCAGGTCCGTAGTCGCCATTGTTATCACGACGCTCAAGCGTGTGCGTTTTGGTGGGGCGTCTCCCCATGTCGGAAACGAATATCGCGAACGATTCCCAATCATCGGCGTAACCGATGCCGCGGCCACCATAGTTCTTGAATCCAGCATCGCTGGGATTGTTGCAGCGCCCCTTCATCGCAACCCAAACCGCATACTCTGGTGCAGGCGCCCGCCGTGATTTCAACCCGTGCCGGGTGCTTCTGGCCACGAGCTTTTCACTGACAAGGCAACCGCACGATTGGTTCGAGCGAACAGATGAGTTCGTCGATTCGCCAGCGTTGCCGCAGTCGCATATCCATTGCCACAAGTACTGTCCGTGACGGTTCGTGCCGCCTCGCCCGGTGACTGTTCGTCTCCCGAAGCGTTGGCCGATGAGGTCTTTTATCGGCCCCCCGGCATGACCGCATGGCCTTGAGCTCATGCGCGTGATGCTGCTGGTCCCCATGGCGCAGACATGTCCGCACGAGCATCGCACGAGCCAACGCGGGTGGCCGCTTGGGTATGATCCGTTCCGATCGACGACAATGAATCGGCCGTGCCGCTCACCGATCTCCAAGCTCAAATACCTCCACGACGAATCGACCCTCGCCGGGTCGCGAATACTCCCAAGTAGCTCCACGCGCTAGCCAGCGGCATGAATCGTCTCGGAGTATACGGGCAATTACCAGTCGATCGCAAGGTGCTTTCCCGCCGCACGCATCCACGGACAGCTCGTCTACCTTTCTAGAGCTGTGACGCGCTACATGGATTCTTCGTTTGTGTCCTCCGCTGACTGTCATGCGCTTCCGGATCTTTCCTTTGAGCACGTCGGCTGTCGTGTCACGCCGCACCCCCATGTCCCAACTGTGCCAGCGTGTCTTTGCCTTCGTCACCTCATCGTCAATTGCTGCTCTGAGCTTCGCTCTTGCGTGTCGGGGCATCCCAGCGTAAGCATTCATGGGTGGGGCGAGTGAAAGAGGGAGCTCGAGGCGAAACACGATCGGACCCGGCTCGAGGCGCGCGATGATCTCGGCGAGTTTGATGCGGAGCGGGCCATCTATCGGGGCGGTGGGGCGTGAGCCGCCATCCCCCCACGCGGCGAGCCGCTTGAGCTCATCGATGGTGAACATAGCGGACGAGCTCCGTCGCGTAGCCGAGCCGGGATGGGTGGCGCGGATACCGCTCCGCGGTGGTTCCGAGGCACCACAGCGGCAATCCGTCCGCCTCGAGAAGATCCACCACGCGTATCGCCTGCATCCTGAACGCCGACTCCGGCTGCACCCCCCACGCGACCACGATCTTGGTGGCGGCGCGCGCGCACGCGATGATCGCCGTCTCGTTCTCCTTGGCGATCTCCGGCGGCGCGAACGGAGGCTCCGGGTATTGCGAGAGCCACGACCACAGATCTAGCGGGTCGGTGGCCCGGTAGCTGAACATGTTGACCACTTCGACGGCGCCCCCACCCATCCCCCATCGCTTGGCGAAGCCGACGCCCTTCTTGATGGTGAGATCGTTGGTCGTCTCGTCTGCCTTCGAGGGGTTCAGCATGATGAACAGCGCGCGCCCACCGCGGCCCTCGACGCCCGCCATGTCCGGGACATCCCGCCACAGTCGGAATCGATGGAGCCGATCATCGGACAGGATGGCGCCCCCGCCGGGGCGGGGCTCGAACAGTTGGCCTTGCTCAGGCGGCATTCTCCTCGCCCTCCTCATCGTCGCATACGTCACAATGGAGCCGCTCCGCACAGTCGACGCAGCGCACATCGCAGGCACCGCCGCATGATGTGCCGTAGCACCACCCGAAGAGACGACGGCACGAGCGGCAGCGGAACACCCCGCCACAGTCGTGGTGGTCGCAACACTTCTCGTGCGTCACATCGGAGCGGGTGCGGGCGCGCCGCCGCGCCTCGAGCTCCGCGTCCCACTGTTCGGCGGTCCACTCGTTGTCATCGGTCATGTGTGTGCCTTCGGTGGCTGGTCATCGAACCACCACATCACTGGCGACTTCCGTTCCATAGCTCGGCCCACGACGGCCAACCCTTCGTCTTCTGTTGCTGTCCGTAGCGCCACAGTACCGAGTCGATCACTGAAAGTGTGTCCCCCGCGTCGTCTTGAATCGCCTGACACAACGCTAGCGGTGACGGTGCGCCGGCAGCATTGGCCGCGCGTTCGAGATGCACATCAGGCTTTACGCAGTCGACGCCAAGCACCTTGGCAAGATGCCAGCACGTTACCTTGCCGATGTACGGCAGCCGGCACAGCTTCGGCGGGTCCTGTGCGTCTGCGACGATTGCTAGTGCGCCCCCTTTCTGCACCAGCTGCGCGACCTCGTAAATTGCGGCCATCTTGCCTTTGTGGTTGAACACCGCCAATGCATTGCCAACGCACTCTTCTGTGATCGCATCCACGGACCAGCCGCAAAACGCCAACGAGATCGAAGGCCACAGCTTGCGCGCGACCGCATACCGAAAGCCGCTGTTTACGATCACCCACGCCGTCTCGCGCAGGATGTAGCGGTCATCAGGCGCAACGACAGTGGATAACTGTTCGGCCCACTCGATGTCGTTCTCGAAGCCAGCGCTGATGATGTGCGTCCTGGCCTGCAAGTACCCGCCCAGAAGCCGCATCGCGACACCACGTTCTTGGTCCTTTGGATGCGTCATGTGTGTGCCTTCGGTGGTGCGTCGGCCTCCCACCAGTTGACCGGCGCCTTGCGCTCCTCGAGCGGGGTGAGATTGAGGAGCTCGAGCTCGGTGCGGGCGCAACGGCGCGTCGTCCACACCATCCATGCGTGATAGTCGGATGGGGAGCCGTCGCCATCGAATGAGATCCGGTCGGGGAGCATGAGGGCGCGCTCCGGCATGTTGCCCGCAAGGGCATCACGCCGAGCGGCAGAACCGAACCACCCGACCCGGAGGAGCATGATCACGAGGGGGGCGAGCTGTTGGAGGATGGGGAGTGCTTCGGCGGCGCGCTTGAAGGGTGGGTTTGTGAGGACGATGTCGAACGGCCACCGCTTCCCCTCGGCTGCCAACTCGGGGCCGAGATCGAAAAAGTCGCCGAGCCGTGGATAGACATGCATCGCCACCCCCGTTGGCGCCGTGAATAGCGGGCGTCCCCATTCCTCATCGATCTCCCATGCGGTCCACTGGGCTACACACGAGCTCCCGAAAGGCCTACGCGATTCGACCGCACGAATGATCGCCCCCTGCCCGGCGAACGGCTCGAGGATACTGCCACCGAGGACGAGCCGCTCGAGCAGCCGATCCACCACCCATCGCGGGGTGGAGAACTGTTGCAGCGCCCCACCGGAGGACTTCGCCTCGGCGACGCGCATCCCGCGGGCGGGGTTGTGGATGGTAGTCATGCGGCGATCTCCAGTTCTCTCATCACGTCATCCGGCACCGTCCACACCCCGAGGTGACCGCGGCACTTCACCACCTTCGTTGGCTCCACATCGGCGAGCACGAGCGCATAGCCGCCCATCCACCACACGCGATTGAGGATCCGCTCGAATTGCTCGCGGTCGAATTTGCTTCCTTCGACGCCATCAAGGACGAGCTTGGCCTCCCGATGACACGGGAGCTTGGAGTCGGCCACCGGTTTCCATGGCTCGAGATGTCCGACCGCCCGGCACCGTCCCACAATGGCGCCGGCCGCGATCCCTTCCGGGGGTGGGAGCGGGAGCTTTCTGTCATAGCACCAATCCCGCACCTCACGATCTAGGCTCTTCGCGGCATGCAGCAGCAACGGCCCGCGGTGGTGGCAGATCGGCGGCATGCGTCCACCCCACTCGCGGTTTTCGATCCGCTTGCCACCGTAGACGACGCACCAATCCCAAGGGCGGCTGAGGGAGATGGCTTTCATGCCGGCACCTCGTCCCACGTGCGGCCGTCGATTACGCGACCCGCAATCTTCTTCCCGACGCGTCGAGCACCACCAGCAACCACCGCTGACGTGGCCGCCGCTTCCCGCGTGAGTTGGCACCCTGGGATCCACGCGCCCCACTGTTTGAAGAAGAACGGCACGCCAGCGGCCTGGCACTGGTCGCGGATACTGCGTGCCCAGTCCGGGTCCATGGGGCGCGCGCCCGGTCCAGACTCACCGCCGGCAATGACCCAATGCACAGTGGTTGGACCGGGGTCGTCTACGCCGTGGTCGCACAATGCATGGTCGCCATGGCCGTATTTGGGATGGTGTTGATCTCGTTGGGTGTAGCCGCAGCTCTCACAGCTCAACGCTACCGAGAGATTCACCGGTCCGAGCAGTGGCTCCATGCTTAGGAACCGCACGCGCGCCGGCACCTGCAACAGATGCGGGATGCGCTCATCGGCCGTCGCTTGGTTCTCAACGGTGGTGCCGGCCCACACGTTGCTCTGTGCGCTGATCCACGACCAACCGAATATGTGAAGAAGCATCTCTGGTCGCTTCGTCAACAAAAGCCAATCGAGGTGTGGGGTTGCTTCGATGAGCTTGCGCAGTTTGTACCGCTCTGCCGCCATGGTGGAGCGATCCGGGTGACGATCCGGCAGTTGTTCCAGCACATCACACATGCTTCCGCAGAACACGCGCCGGCGCACACCTTCGCGTTTGGCTCGCCGGTTCCAACATGGCGGCTCGTTCCAGTGCTCGGCACCGAAGAACCGTCGCCGGCTGTCGGGGCCCCACAGCCCAGGACTGAACCGCTTGGCGAGGCCCTTGGCGTAGCAGTTGGCGCACGCCGGCGACACCTTGGTGCAACCCCACCATGGGTTGAACGTGTGCGTGGTCCACTCAATCGCGCTGTTCTCACCCATCCCGCTCGAGCTCCTCTGCTTTCTCGATGAGCTTTTCGCCGACGGATCGGGCACTCGCGGCGTCGAATCCGATCCACCACATCGGCTTGGAGAACTTGATCACAACCACCCCATTGACGATCGCCATCGCGATCTCAGTCGCCCCCTCATCGCCGGTGGTGAGCTTTCCTTGCGGGTATTGGCTCGGCTTGAGCATTACGTCATCAGCCATCGGTCTCCTCCACGTCCTTGTGATGTGCTTGGGCGGGATCGCGCGACAGTAGCTCGCGCACCGTTTGCCATTCGTGGTTGCGGTGGGCGCTCGCCACGTAGATCCGCGGGTCGGTCAGGTTGTGGCCGTCCAGGTCGATGTAGCGGGTTTCTGTCCAGTCTTTGGGCGGGTCGCCACCGCTGAATGGATGCTCATCTCCTTCCTCGTCTAGCCACACGAGCTCATCGCTGTAGTCGTGACCCATTCCATAGATCCGCCGCCGCTGTTGCACCACGAACATCGGGTGGGCGGTGGCGCGGTTGTCTTGCGTGGCGAGGTCGTGGGCGATTCGGGTTCGGAAGCTCTCAGACATCAACCTACTCCTCTGGCGTCCCATCCTCCGCCATCACGGGGAGATCCTCGTCATCGACCATCTTCGCCGCCGGGAGCGGGTTGAACGCCAGACCGTCGTCGCCTTCCCCCGCCTCCGTCGCCTCGGCGGTTGCCGCGCTAGCGGGGGCCGCTTCGGGGGCCGCTTCGCGGACCGTTTCGGGGACCGCGCGGAGCGGGTGGACGGGATCGGCCGCGCGGGCGGCGCGGATGGCGCGCGACACGGCGGGCGGATTGAACGGTAGCTCCCCCTGCATGGCTTGATTCCGCTCCATCGGATCCATCGGTCGATCCGTCACCACCTCGCCGGTGTCGAGGCGGATCGTTTCGATCTTGTAGCTGCTTAGGTTGGGTTGTTGGTAGCACTCCACGTCACGATCCTCGACGCCGGTGTGTCTGCTGCGGGCGAGGCGGGCGAGCTCCTTCTTGAGCTGCTTCTCCTTGTCCTTGTTCGCCTTGCTGGCGAGGCGGGCATTTTCCTCGTGCTCGAGGATCTCTTGGTGTTTCGCGGCGAGCTGTGTTCCGCGCTCGTGCTTGTCGCGATCGCTGAGATCGCACGGGTGGGTTTCGAAAAAGGTGTCATCGCGCATTGTCGTTTCTCCGTCGTAGGTGGCCCATCACCAGCTGTAATAGAAGCGCGTCGGGTGACGCGTACCCCGTCCCTGTCGTCGGTGTGAGCTGCGGGAGTAGCAGATCTATCGCCTCGGCGATCTCACCTTCGACATCGGTGGAAACCAGCGGGAGGATTTCAGCCGCCTTGGTGAGCCATCGGAGCTCTGCCTCCTGCGTCCCCCATGGACGGATCTCGGTCACGATGATCGGCTCATCCCACGTGGTGGGGATGGGGGAGCGGCGCATGAGGTCGCGGAATTCCGCCGCCACCATGATGGCGTCGGCACGCCTCACAACTTCGGGGGGGTGGTGGCCGGTGACCGCGCAACAATACCGACGGTAGATCATGCGCTGGATCCGGTGCTGCAAATCGATGAGATCTCCCGGGCCGCGCGCCGTCCCCGCCTTCGCGGGTGAGGCGACATCGTTGGGGGGGTAGGCCGCGGCGGCATCGTGGAGCAGGCCGATCGCTGCGAGCTCGTACAGGTCCCCCGTCCCCAACCCCTCCTCCCTGCCCAGCTTCACCGCCACCTCGCTCACCATGATCGAATGCTGCGCCACGCTGTAGGGGCGGAGGGTTGAGCCGCTGAATCGGTTCACCAGTGAGAGCTGATGGGCGAGATCACACAGCCGGACCGCGGCGGGATCGATCTGCTCGATCACGAATCGGCGCCCCGAGTAGGTGAGGATCCAGTTTGCTGGCATGTCGGAAGTCACCGGGACACTATAAGGCTACCGTATAGACGGCGCAACCTCCGATTTGTGCGGGATGCGGCCGCGGTGCACATCTCAGAACCCCGCCGCGCAGTCCGCGCACAGCCACACGTAGGAGCCAGCGACGCCGGCGTCTCGAACCCAAACGCTTTTCCCGCCGTCCTCGGCGCGCGTCGGCTCGTCACACATGCTGCACGCGACCCCCGGATTGCCGTGGATCTCGCAGACAGGATCGTACTTCACCACCTTCGTCCCCACCTTTCGACATATGCACTTCTTGGCCAATCTCAGCTCCTCCTCGGATGCGTCGGGGTCACATTCCTGATAGGTGCGCGAGAAGTCCGCGAGCGTCATCCCGCACCGGACACACTCATCGGTCGCCGCCACCGCCTCGGGGTTCGGCCATGTGTGACCGATCGGATCGGGCGGCCTACACCAACACTCTGGGTCCTTACACGCTGGTACCGCGTGGTTGCCGTTGCAGATGTACCCGAGATCGATGAGCTTGCATCGCAGCTTCTCTTTTTCCTCTTTCAGCGCCGCGACTATCTCCCACGCCTCCGACAGCTCCCCCACGAGCCGCTCGATCCGTTCCGCGTCGAGCCGCGGACGTTCATCGCTCTTCGCTCGAGCGAGGTCGGCGATGAGGTCGGTGATCTCCAAGTGAGCATCGCGAGTGTTGTAGTGGGGGCCGTCGATGAGTCCGAACAACTCAGCGATGGCGGGGTATTCGTTTGGATCGATCATCGCGTCCTCATCGGGCATCGCGCCCACCCACATCGATGAGAGTGCGCGCGGCGCCAGTCATCGTAGTTGAGCCACGTCATGTTGCTCGAGCAGCACCGTTCGCCCGGCCAGCCCCGCCAGCGTCGGCCACATCCGCCACACCGGAACACGCAACATGGGCGGGGGCACCGGCACGACAACCGCCACCTCCCCGCCCGCACATCCTCCTCGGTGTGCTGTACGGCGGCCGGATGCATCGGCGGTCAATCATCATCGCCATCGTCGGCCCTATCCTTCCAAAACCCGGCGTCCCACCTCACCTCCACCGACGTTGGGCCGAGCGTGATCGCAAAACCTCGACCGAGAACGATTCCGACCATCTTGGTACGGCCAAATGGCAATCGCGGATCAGCACGTCTGGTCACATGGTCGGCTAGTGACGCGGCGAGATCTTCGAATGCGGCGGTGAGATCCCCCCCGCTGCCGACGTAGCTGCCCAGCTGGACGACTCTGGCGCTGTGTGCGATCTCCTCGCTCGGGATCTCATATGTCGTGCTCGTGCACATCACCCACTTGATGGGCACTTCGCATCCTGCGGTGAGCGAGGCGACGCGTTGTTTGAGGGTGTGGGTGGCTTCGGTGAGGTTGTTGAAATTCATGATACGAATAGGTTGTCGGTGGCCTTGATGCCGGTGGAGGTTCGATCGATGAGACCGAGCGTGTTGAGGCGGGAGAGGGCGTTGGAGAACCCGCCCCCGCCGGCGGCGTAGCCGGTGAGCTCGGCGAGCTCCTCACGTGTGAGCTCGCGCGGATAGACATCATACAGGGCGTGGAGACACAGGCGGGGCGCCTTGCCGAGCTTCGCCTCCCACATTTCGAGGAGCTCCACTCCGACTGGGAGGGGGACGAAGCCGCCGAGGACGGCGCGCCCAGCGTCGGTGATGTGGATGTCCTCGCCGCGCATGATGTAGCCGGTCGTGCGGAGCCCACTGAGCAGGTTCTGAAACCCGCCGCCGGTCATCTTGTAGCCGGTGAGGGCGGCGAGGCGGCGCTTCACCATGATCCCGTACTGCGCGAGCGCGGTGAGGATCTTCCGCTTCCCTCCGGATAGCTTGCGGCCCCCGTTCGATTTCGGGACCGAGCTCGAGAATGTCCCGCTCGTGACCGTGTTGGCGGGCGGGCGGAACGCCTTCGTGTCCACCATCATGCCATCGCCAGGGACATTGGAGTCCTCCGCGAACGTGATGTCCGATGGCGTCCCTGGTTTTAGTTCCACGCCATCGGCCGCGTAGCGTCGCGATGGCGCCACCACCTCCGGATCGATCATCGCCTTCACGGCATCTTGGAAGGCGGCGATCTCGCGGCGCGAGTCCTCGGCCGCGCTTGCCATGTCGGCGAGCGCATCGCGCGCGTTCTCGAGCTTCATGAGGCCGGCCCGGATCGCGTCCCGCTGTTCATCCGTCATGGCGGGCTTGGCCCGGAGGGCGTTGCGTTCTCGTTCGAGATTCTCAATGCAGGCGCGGCCGTCCTGTATGCAACGCTTGGCGCGCGCCAGCTCGACCCGGAGCTCGCGCGGATCGTCATCCTTCGCGCGCTCGACTGTGGCTTGGATCTTGTCGTTGAGCGCCCCGAGGTCGATGGGGCCGAGCTTCGGCCGGGCGATCTTCGCGCCCGCCTTGGGGGTGGCGGATGAATCGAAGGTCTCGCACATGCCGACCTTGACCCGGCTCAACCCGTCTAGCCGGCCCGGCGACCAGAACCACGCCGTGCCGACCGGGAGCTCCCCGAGCGAGCCGAGCACCTCGCGGCGGTCCTCGCGGGTGCCGTGGTATTCGATCCACGCCTCGATCGCCTTGCGGTCCTGCGGCGCCGTCATCCGCATCACCACCAGCACTTCCGCCTGTGTGAGCACGTTCTTGTTGAGGACGGCGGAGCGCTGCGTCGCCATCGTGATCCCGATCCCCCGCGCGCGCCCGCGCCGCGCCAGCGTGTTGATCGCGCCGAGCATCGACTTATCGCCCTGTTGGGGCGACTGTGGCGCGAAGTTGTCCGCCTCATCGAGCATGATGTGGAGGGGGTCGCGGTTGCGGCGGTAGATATGTTGGGCGAAGTCGGTGACGAAGCGGCGCTCGGCCGCCTTGCTCGGCAGCGTCGATAGATCGAACACCACCGGGCGCCGCTCCGCGATCACCCATTCGGCCAGCACGCGGCCCGATTCCGCCTCGAGCGGGAGGTCGCCGTTGTCGCCGCCGAAGATGATCACGGGGAGGCCGTCGCGCTTCCCGTCGGCGCTACTCCGCAACCCCCAACACACCCCGATCGGGTCGATGATCACCACGGGGAGCGCCGCCTTGACCATCTGCTCGGCGAGCTTGCGCATTAGGTAAGTTTTGCCGGCACCGCGCTTGGCGAGGATGGCGATCGTCTCGGTGATGAAGTCGTCCGGGAGGGCGAAGTCGCGCCGGCCCGTCTTGCCGATCGTCAGCATGGCGCGTTCTTCTGGCGGTAGGCCTTGGCGGCTCGTCGGTCATCCTGTCCGTGGCGCCGCCGGCATCGCCAGCAAAACCGACCATCCGCGCCTACGGTCCCGTCCGCCCATGGTCGGCGGTGGTCGTGGCCTTCGCGGACGAAATGCTTACACGTGATCGTAGCGCACTTGACTAAGCTCATCGCGGCCCTCCTCTCGCCTCGTTGGTGAGCGGCTCGCAGCCGTCCTCCCCCACCGGGTCCGGGAACCCCCCGGGCTCGCATCCGGGGGCGGCGGGGCACGAGCCGGGCCATGGCCCCACAAGCTTCCGATGGCAATGGGCGCACCTACCTAGTTCTTGGTGGTGGTCGGGAGCTTCGGCATCTCGTCCGTCGTTGCGAGCCGCTTCGCGTAAGCGAGGATCACCCGCTGTGCTTCGTTCTCCACCTTCGCGGTCTCGTGGCGGAGTCGCGCCGTCTCGAGGTCGATCCGCTGCATCTCCGTCATGTGGCCGGCCTCTTGACGGATCATCTTGAGTTGTTCCTTCTCGAGCTGGTTCATCGCTTACAGGTCCCTCGGGACGGAGTTGAGATCGATCTGGCTCAACGCGTACCGGATCAGTGCGCTCCGGTTCGCCTTGCTGTGGCCGCGCCCCTTGAGCTCGCGAACCATCTCGTCGAGATGCGCCAAGGCGTCGGTGTACATCGAGATGCAGATCACCTTGTAGTGGGGGTGGTTGTGAGGATGGGGCATCGTCGTCCTTGCAGGGGGCGGGGGGAGGCTTGGCGAGTAGCGCGGCGAGCGCCATCCTTGCCCCCTCAGTGGCGCTCATGAGCTTCTGTTCTGCCTCGCGGGGGTCGGGGCGGGGGGCGCGACCCTCTCGACGCGCGCGCTGCTCCGGCGTGAGGGTGGCGGCGTGCACGCGCTCCGAGGCGCGCCCGCGTTCGTTCATGTCGCGCCCATCGTCGCGGTCCTTGTGACGGGGGGCGTTCTCGAAGAACACCCGCACGAGCCTCACAGCACGTCCCTCCGCCCAGCCATCGTCGATCTCGACGGCAGCTTGGCGGAATGCCTTCTCGGCGATCTCGGCGGTATGGCGGGGTGTCCAAAGGCCAGTGAGCCCATAGGCGACGCGCACCGGGTCCACTCCGGGGATGATATCGCAGAGGAGCCGAGCGAGCGTGATGGTGTTGGGGTCGACGCCGCCGGCGAGGTGGCTCCCCTTGCCGTTGCAGATCCCGCACAGCTTCACATCGTCGCCGCGGTTGAGGCGGTGGATGTTCATGTAGCCGGACCCCTTGCACAGCTCGCAGGCAATCTCATCGAGGGGGGCGGGGGCTCCGGGAGTTTCTGTATGTGGTGGTGGGGGTGCATCGCGCGCACGCACGCGAAGATCGGCCCCGCTCGGCTTAGTTAGGCTAGGCTCGGCTAGGGTAGGGGTGACATCTGGTCCGGAATCAGTGCGCCTCTCGGACACATCGTCACAAACTGTGACTGGTGGCACGGTATACGTGACCTTGTCACTCCACGTGACACTTTGGCCGCCGTTGGTGGCGTCACAATCAGTGACGGATTGTCCAATCACCCGGGTGAGTCGGACACTGGCACGGCGCTGTTCGCGTGAATTGCGTTTGCGCTGCGCGTCAGACTGTTTCGCTTCTTGCGCCTCTATGTGGCAGGGGATGAGTAAGAGCTCACCGTGAAGTTCCGCCCATTCCGCCTTGAGCCACGCCTTCAATGATCGTTCCGCCACCTCGATCGGGCATCGTAGGTGGGCGATGAGGGCGGCCGCCCCGTGCCCTTCGAGGTCGAGCACGCCGGCGCGGTCAACCTTGCGGACGAGGCTCCAGAATAGAGCGAGCTCGTCCCACTCCATCATGAGCATCGCGGTGGTGTCGCGGGTGTAGATCCGGACGTAACGTTCGTTTTCCCAGTCCACGCTACTCCTCGAGCTTGGAGGCGCTATCACGGATGGCTTGGATGAACGACCCACCCATCGTCCCACCCGCCTCGATGAGAGCGCGACCCACGAAAATCGCGGAGTTGGGGCCGAGGTCGATGGTGCCGCGGAGCCGCCACCGACCCGAGAGGATCCCGGGCGTCCGGACGATCGCGCACTCACACAGCGGCGCCACGATCTCGCCGTGCGCCGGCTGCGCGTTCCCGCAGATCTCGCACCGCTTCA
>SDBV01000123.1_pt1 | contig 92337 bp, 150 predicted proteins | sample 2277081 | NCBI WGS metagenome assembly SDBV01 (sample SAMN10402039, study PRJNA504765) | marine sediment metagenome | isolation source: marine sediment core GS10_PC15, 223 cmbsf | place: Arctic Ocean: Southern Knipovich Ridge | collected 2010
TGAGGATGTGATGAGCCTGCTGGGTGATGACCCGGAGGCCAATTTGGAAGTTCGAAGCAACGTCGTCCAGCAGTTCACCTCTAGGTATCTGAAGGACCTCGTTACCACCGAAGCTATGCAGAAAACCAGGTCCGTGTTGCTAAAGGCTATTGGGGTGATGGTGGCCAAAGAGATTGGCACCGTGAATTTTCAGACAGTCAAGATCAATCCAGATCTTAGGGAATCGATTAGGCAGATGATTTCATCAGGCATTTCCCGGGAAGTCTCACAGTTGATAAAAGACGCTGTGGCTAGTCATGTCACCTCAATTGAGGATGATGTGAGGGTAGCCGTTAAGAACGTATACAACGCCAACATCAATCAACTGGTTCGGGAGAAAATCCAGAAAATGGCCGAGACCTCATAAGTAAACTTCCCGTTATATAACCCATAATCAATTGAGTATATACAACTGAATTGAAGTATGATACAGTAGTATTAGGAAATCAACTTAGACGTAGCATAAGGAGATTACGATGGCCGATTCAGTGGCAACTAGAGTAGCCCGAAGAGACTATGTCAATAAGCTTCCCTATCCTCTCATGGCCGATTATAAGGATTACGACACATGGCTTGTTGATCATAGCACTTATAGTAAAGAGAATGTTCGACTACGGGAACAATTTTGCGCCGACCTTATCGAAGAGGCTGGGGTGATAGGGCATCCAAAGGCTAATAAGGCCTTTGACATGGCCTGGGATCGTGGTCATGCTTCTGGTTACCATGAAGTGGAGTATGAATTTGCAGAGATCGCCGAGTTGTTGAAAGATTAGGAGATTTACAATGGCAGCACCAGATAAATTCTTTGCTTCTTTGGCCACCTTGAGAGTACTGGCTAGCAAGTTTATTTTTAAGGAGACCAAGCTTACAGACGCAGAGGAGCAGATCCGGAATGTGGAGATGGCCACGTTATTCGAGGCTGGGCACGAGTCCCACCTGACGAATAGAGAAATCACCGTGATCTTACTACAAGGGCTTAACAATGCAGGAGTCTAGCCAGGATGTCCCTATCAAAGGACAGTACCGTCTCAGAGTAGGCAAGGTGGTATGGTGGGATGAGCTACTTTTCTTTCCTGATGAAGCTGCCGGAGTCCTATCCATAAAGCCTCGTCGAATGGTGGATCTACCCAATTATCCCGAGGTCAGTGGGGTTGATCCTGGGGAGGCTTTTGTAAACATGCTCAACGCTCTGGCTGGCTACGTCGAAGAGCATGGGGATCAACTGCTTATGGATGAGTTGGAACGACAGGACATTTCGTATGTGTATGGTGACTCTTGGATTGCATCAGAAGGGATTTGGTAAAAATGGACATAACCGAAGCGATTGGCAAGATCAGAGAGTTCGTGGATGACAAGAGCAGTGCTAAGTTCAAGCGGGCCTATATTGACGGAGCCACTTCGTGGGACGAGGCTTCATTCAACGAGGGGATTAGGGATACCGCCTGCACAATCAAGTACTGGCTGGACGAGGTTCAAGTTCCGCCGTCAGTGACAAAAGTATTGGGTCAAGTATCCGTATCTTGCCCTGAATGCAATATAGGAGAATAGCTATGCGAAGACCAACTGGACCTTTGGGCACGATAATTGTCATGGTAGCGGTGGCTACCCTCTTTATTTCAGTATTTGCCGCAGGGTGGCTAGGAATGGCGGCTATCGTTAGTGAGTCTAAGCTTGATTTGGTCGAGCCTATTGAGCGGTCTGAGTGTGTTAATGGGGCGGTGATCATATCTGGCTTGCTGCAGGTAGACACCGTGATAGGCCCCCTATACGCCCGTATGTGTCAGGAGGGTGGGGAAACAACCATCTTCAATCCAGGGGGTCCTGGCGTGATCATCTTTAAGGACGAAGATACGTTCAACGCCGAACTTGGTGGCGGCCCTGTGGTTGAGGTGTTACCTAACCCGACCGGCGGGGTATAATAGATCTGTGAGGGTAATATGAGAATTACATTGGTGTCCGATAAAGGTGGTGAGTGGGAAGGAATTTATGTGAATGGCAAGCTTATACGTGAAGGTGATATGCTTACGTCAGATGATATACTGCATGCTTTACGTATTGAGTATGATTATCGTGAAGTTGAGATGAAAGACGGTGATCGATTGCCACCTGTTCTTGGGGACATAAAGAATTAAGCTGTATATGTGAGGGTAGTGTAACGGTAGCACGTCTGGTTGTGGCCCTTTCGGAGTGGGTTCGAGTCCCGCCCCTCACTCCAATAATGAGAATGGAGAAACAAAAATGAGTGACGCAGATAGTGGATCACCAATGAGGGTCCCTTTCAAAATAGTGAATAGAAAAGCTACAGGTGATCAGGAAGCTCGAGTACTGGCGCGTTTACGGGAGTACACGGAGCTTGTAAATTTTATGAAGATTCGATCAAGGAGTATGGCTGGTGCGGCCCAGCCAATGATTGACACGGCTATTAACGGGGCAATGCACGGAGTGGCCATGGAGCTATTGAGATTATTGGAGATTGATCCAATTTTTGAGAATATCCACCCGGACCGTTACAACGATAACAATGGAAATGACGCCGTCCATTTGCTAAACACCCGATAATTGTAATGGTACTGAAAGGAACATGTTATGGTTGAATGTCCAAGTTGTGGAAGCGGTGACATTAAGCGAACGTCTTGTAAGATCTGCCTAGCACGGTGGTAGGAGGTGTAATATGTTTCCTGAGCCTAAAGGATTTACAATGGTCAACGATGATATTTTCATCCGTATCTCCAATGTAGACATGGTTGAATTAGTCGACGTCATTGGGGAAACGCGAGCAAAGGTAAAGGTGGTATTTTTCTCAGGTAAAGCGGTGAACCTGGACATGGAGCTCGAGGAGTTTAACGCACTCGTCGAGACTTTAGAATGAACCGTTATAAGTGGGTCAAGAGAATCAATCGATTCCTGGAGCTTATCGGGGCCATTATGCCGGCTATTAAAGTATCCGTCCCTCATTTTATCTCGGGATCGGCTAAGGGCCCAGGTACACAGTGCCTCTGTGGAAATCGGGGTCAGCATAAGCTAGAGGAGGAAATTCCCTTCGATGACCCCTTCCCGATAAGACACAACCTAACTGCCTACGTGTGCTGCAAGCATTTCAGAGAGATCCTGGGTCCTGCGGTACCTTGCTTCAAACAGATTGAGAGGTAGAACTTATGGCTGCTGAACCAGAAGATTGGATTAATGCTGTAATGAGGTCTCCTGAGCCTGGGCGCAAGAGCAAGAAGGAGATTCAAGCATGGATTGACAGAAGATTTCATGAAGGCAACTATGTTAATATCCAATGTTATTTGGATTTCCAGGAATTTATCTTGAGCACTAGGGAGTAATCATGAGTCGTATTGCCGATTTAGTAGCAGAGATGGTTGTCGAAACTGATGACCTTAGTCCTGAACTTATCATGGACATGGCTTGGAGATTGCCGTGTCCTATTTCTCGATACGAGTGCATATCGTGTGTAAGAGAGGCAATCGAACTTATTCACACGACTCGAGCGAGGATAGACACCTCACCCGCAGAAGATCTTTCCACAGACTCAGAAGATATCGTACTCCGGGTTGAAGGAGGCTTTTACAGGTGCGCCTGTGGCTGTAATGTGTTCCGTCGCGCGATTAACCGTAGGTATCAATACAGGTGTAACGCCTGTGGAAATTGGTACGAAGGTGATCCTGTCGATGACGAAGATTGCGCAGACTAGGAGAACATGATAAGATGACAGTTAAAAAGAAATCCAAGTTGCTGTTTTCACTACACGCTTATCTCCCAGACGTGGTTAATCAGTGGCATCTTAACTACGGCAAGCTATGGGGTGAGCTGGACATTCAAGTTCCTGGGATTCACATTCGCCTTAGGATTCCAAGGATTCAAAGAGCTGGCCGGGAGAACATGGGGAGATAATGTATTGAGCTTTTTTACTTACACTACCCATACACGGGTGAAAAATAAGATCCATACTGCTAAATCTGCGTTCTTTACTCGGAGCCCTATTACCAGGGAGCAAGAGGTGGACTTACTTGAAATGTATGAGATAGTACTTGCAAATACGTGGGTTGAGGATGGTGAGGAATTGCCGGACTACGATCTAACCTTAGAGGTTACTGAAAGGAATTAGGAATATGAGTACACACGAAGTTAAGTATACGTCAATTGAGCGGGTTTTCGATCATCCCAATGCCGACCGACTGGAGATAGCCCAGATCAAAGATACCACTTGGAACGTAGTGGTGGGCAAGGGTCAGTTTGGCGCGGGTGAGCTGTGCATCTACATTCCGATTGATAGTGTGCTGCCGATCAAGTTGGAGGAGTATCTCTTCCCACCCGGGAGCAAGATCAAGTTGGAGAAGCATCGGGTCCGCTCCATCAAGATTCGGGGAGCTATTTCTCAGGGCATGGCCATTGAGCCTACAACTGAGCTGTTTGGACTGTATCCTAAGCTTAAGGTGGCTTTTCAAGGAGAGAATGTGGCTGAGGTCTTGGGCATCATTAAGTATGAGCCACCAATTAGCGCACCCTCGCTGATGCGGGCAGGCAATCCCTCAAAGCGTCACCCAGACTTTAAGAAATACACCGACATTGAGAATGCCAAGAATTTTCCTGGCCTCTTTGACCCGAATGAGTCGTTATACATATCGGAAAAGGTACATGGGACTAGTGCCAGATTTGGCCTCGTGCCTACCCGTGCAAATACACTGTGGAAGCGGTTGAAGAAGTGGGCAAGGTTGCTGCCCGCCTATGAGTATTGTGTCGGGTCACGGAATACCCAGGTCCGGGTCAAGGACGGCACCTATTACTCCAAAAATGTTTACACCATCATCAGCAATCAACTGGAACTTGAAGATCAACTGGCCTTCAATGAAATCGTTTACGGTGAGATCGTTGGGGATGGGATCCAAAAAGGCTACACTTACGGGTGTGGGAAGGACGAATGGAAGTTCCTTGCCTACGACATCAAGCAGAACGGGGTGTTCCTAGGTCTTTGGGATTTCTTGGCTCGGTGTGAAGAATTGAACCTCACACGCGTGCCCGTACTCCACATAGGCCCACTGCCTGAAGGTATGACCTATGATGGTTTCAGTGAAGGGAAAAGTATGGTCTTGGATGATGGGTTCATGTCAACCCAGCCTATCCGGGAAGGCATTGTAGTCAAGCCTATTGAGGAGGAACACATCTTTATGGGGCGCAAGGTGCTCAAACGGTTGAACGACGCATATCTACTTCAAAAAGGAAATACGGACTTTCACTAGGCCGTGGAGGAATGAGATGAGGTTTGTACATAAGCACTTTTGTGGTTTGAAGAATCATTGGTGGATGTGTTGAGATTTTTGGTGCAAGGCGTCCATCCACAATTTTGCTTGCGCCAGCTACCGAGAGGATACTCAATGATCAAGGTAAAGGGTGTGGAGATTGTATACACATGGCCTTGGGGGTGTATCAACTACTGGGCTTGGCTGATTGACGATTGGTGTTTTTATGCTGAGTCTCTGCGTTACAGAGTATCTGGTTTCCGGATCTTGGGTGTTGAATTTGAGTGGGAAGTAAGACGTGGCTAAGATACCGAGAGTCTATCGAGGACTGTGGATGCTTGCAGCTGTCTTGTTGACAATGGCACTATTTGAGTGGGGTGTCACTGATGATATAATATGGAGTGAGTTGATTCCCTTGGTGTTACCTTTGTCAATGATCTTAATCATATTTTTCGTCCGCCGACAAGACGGGGTATAATACTATTATCGAGGTTAAATAAATATTCACAATAAGGAGCCGGCGATGACGGTAGTGGATCTGGTCCAAGAGAATGGTATTATAAAGAAATCGTTAGATGAGTTGCGACGCAAGGTTAAGCACTATGAGCTTATCCATGAGACACTGCAAGAGATGGAGTTATGTGGGGTTTGCGGTGTAATTCATAGTCGTACCACCACTGACATGATTGACTGTAGATACAGAGTAACAGAGGCGTTGAGGGTTAGGATTCAAGCTTTGACCCACATGCTACGTCAACTACAGTACGTACACGACGGAGAATACGACATCACCTACTGCGCCACCTGTTCAACTGAAGGGGATGGATATAGCGAAAGACCACCGCATACCGCAGATTGTGAGTTGTGGAATCTCATTGAGGATACGCTATGATAGATATTGACCGATTGCGAGAAGCACGCCGGGAATGTCCAAATTGTGAAGGGCCGTGTATTAGTTGTGGAATTGATGAAAAGTACATTCTTATTTTCTACAATAGCCTATGGCGGGAATGTCCAGACTGTAGGGGTCTTGGGATTCTCGCAAAAATTGATCGAGCATGTGATAATTGCGGTGGCTCTGGTGATAATCCTGGCCTGGGTCTCGTTCCTCTTATCTATGAAGAGCCACTGATGGCTGTAGGGCCGATATTGATGGACCTAGCAAAGGCTGGATTAAGTGGGTCAATGGCTTTCCTGCCTACACAAAAATTTAATTGTCGTGCTAGGCTTATTGGCGGCTACTACGCCCCACCTATACCAGAGGGGTACGATCCCGACTCTGTTTGGATGAGTTGGGGAGATAGTCCATTGGAAGTACTAGTAGAGCAGGTTACTAATGCGTTGATTGCCTTAGGTTGGTTAAATAAAGAGGAGCAATCATGAGCGCCTACGATTTGTTTAGAGATAGCAACGGGGACTTTGATGGTAGGCGGTATGAGAAAATGTTAGCCGCCATACAAGATGATGAGTTGACCGATGATGCCTTGATAGTGATTGAGGAGACCTACAAGTCATACGAGATTCCCCCTTGTCGCCAGTGTGGTAAGGAGCTAACTATTGGTGACACCGGTGGTGGGCGGCGTACCAAGTACCACTGTGGAAAGATCACCATATCCGACGAGGATTTTTCTCAGCACATGGAGGCCTCTTGGTGGGAGGCTCCCAATCGGCCTGATTCCTTGGTTATGCTGTTGCTGGAAAAGCATAGGGAAGCGGTATCAAACCAGATTGCTTGGGATGAATATCAGGTGGGAATCAATGCCCGGTATGATAAAGGCTTTAACGCTAACGGCAAACGAATCCTCTAACATAGGAGATATGAAGTAGTGCAAACTTTTTGGTGTTTATGTGGATCTATATTGGTGCACCACAAGGTAAAATTTGCAAGAGGCATCTTTGAATACATTTGGTGCGATTGTAAATACTATTACGTGAAGTTTACAAGGACGGAACCTCTATCACCTTATGAGCTTACAATCGTTAGTTGGAATAAGGAGAAGACTAATGCCTAGCATAGAAGATGTGAACAACAATATGAAAAAGGCAATTGACAAAGCTAGTCCGGAAGATTCAGACACGTGGGATCAAAGTCCTACACCGGTGATTCGCTATAAAGTTGGTCGAGATGAGTTTAGCATGGGGCCTCGGCTGGATGACTATGATGAGGATGACATTGCAGAGGAGTTCAAGAGGCGGTTCCCGGCTAAGGCCAAGTTCCTAGAGTTAATTGAGCAGTTGGGTCAGGCATTCAGAGCTGATGCAGAGGAGACCGTTGAATGTACCTGCTGCTCAATTCACATTCCGTCAGGTTACTGCCCCTGTGGCCCTCTAAGTTAAGGGTATAATAATAATGAGGAGAGACTAATGAACACAGAATTTAAGACTGCTGCCCTGGATGCCTACCAGTCACTACGGGCTACTCAAGTCAAGAATGATCAACTCTTAGCTGAACGCGCAGCCGAGAGAACTCAGGCCGAGGTTAAGAAGATCTTGGGAGTTAACGCCCCCATTAATGATGACAACCAGGTGGTGGTGGACGGTCTCCTCTTTGAGTATGCAATGTGGCGTACAAATTATAGGTTGACCATTCTGAGCCAATGTGCGGACTGCGAGCTGATGAGGGCAGTCATCGAGGTGAAGGAGATGTGTGATATCGGCCGATTTTACGCGGGTGATATCAAACCCAAACACATCAACTGCAGCAAGTTACCTAACTCTCTGAGTCTTGGTGATGAGTTTGAGGACCTGGTTCGTCGCATCGTACAAGAGGAAATATCATGAGTTTAGACGAACAGGCGGTAAAGCAGGTGTTGACCGACGTCGAGCTAGAGCTTGTGGATGCCTTCGCCGCGTATGGTCCCTTTAACTCAGTCCATGAAGGTTACGGCATCATTCTAGAGGAGCTAGACGAGCTGTGGGACGAGATCAAGAAGAAGATAGCCACTCGAGACCCTCAAGCTATGTACAATGAGGCTATACAGGTAGCCGCCATGGCTATGGAATTTGCTATGCTGTTTGGTAGAAGAGAGGGCCCAAAAGTACCATGAAATAAGGTACCTTAGGGTATTTACAAAAGCTCCTTAATGTGATATGATAGATATATCAAGTCAGAGAGCTAACCTCTAAATCGCATAAGTAACCTAGCGTACTACCTGGCTTGATAGATCAAATAAGGAGCCTTAATCAATGAGTAAACACGCCGACGCAATCGTCATAATTGACAAGCTGATTGAGGATGCAGTTAAGTTCATCGCTACCATAGATAAGGCCATGGAGGCCGGTGAGCCAGGCATCCAGAATATAAGAATATACCGGGACCGACTCCGGGGCTTCAAGGATGCTCGACTAGCTTTGGTGTGGGACGCTAAAAAGGAACACAAACATGAAGTGGATGAAAAGGAGAAATCAGATGCGTAGTCTACGAAGTCTTTACCTAGGATACCTAGCTGTTGGGGTGACCTTCCTAGTGATGGTCATTACAACCTTGAACTAATATGACGTGGGTGGGTCGAGGCCGAGATAGGCTACCTTTTGCGAGGCAAGCTGAGATCACCAAGGTTAGGTGGAAGTGGGTGGACCTTCGAAACTCATGGGAGCCTAAACAAACCTTCACGATCTTGTGAGAAGGACGGTCTTGAGTGGTGGGAGTCAAGTTAGGAGTTTTAGATGATAATCGATAAGATTCGGACCAATATCAGCACATTGTCTACCAGCCAATACCTTGGTGGCTACCTGGAGGCCATGAGGGATACGGTGGAGGCATTGGATGACAGATAGCTTAATCCTGCTATCGTCCCAGTCTGCTTTAGCTGAGTAGATTAAGAGGTGTGGTAGTCCTCGGGCACATGTTTATTGAAAGGAATTGAGATGAGTATTAAACCTTGCGGCGGCGTGACAGCGTCGGGTAGCGACTCAAATGCGCAAATCGGGATCTGTCATCCCGTGAGTTGCTGGAAAGAGGACATACCTATGCGTTAGGGTGACCGGGAGTCGGGTGGGAATCCGACCCGCAGGGAGAGATAGGAGTGGGGTTTTGGAATAATAGCCCCAAGAGATGTAGAGGTTGTAGATACTTGTAGTGGAGTGAGTGACATGGGTCTAGTTAAACCCTCAGTCTAGCTGCAGCCTCATGAATAGCTCGGAGGTCGGTCCTAGGAACCGGCTCTATACTTCGGGCCAATACGTAAAGCATGCGGGCTGGTCTCCTGGTAGGGGATCGGCCCTCTTGCTTGTTTAGTGTTTCTTTCAAATCCTCAATATGATAAAATAACCACTATGAGACCAATAAGTAAGAGGGGCATTCGAATGCCCATGAGGAAACAGTGGTACTTCTAATCCAACCCACTCATAACAAACCAGCACCTGCGTCCTGGGAAACGGAGGTAATCGAGGATGCGGCTGCTCAGTACGCTCACCACGTCAAGGAAAAGCGGCCTGCTCGCGACGCCTACAACAAGGTAAGGAGCAGGTATCGTGACGTTGATTATGGTAGTGATTTGTTTGAAGCCTTTTGGATGAGAGTTCGCGAGCATTATATGCTGCAGTGGCCACCCTTTATCCAAGAGGCATTGCCAATTCAGACGGTAGCTTTTATCCTACACAAGCAGGGGCCACCTGGACCACCTCCACGACCAGGTCTCCAGTGGAAAGAAGAAACCAGTAGGTGGATTAGACCTATTGGTCCTGATGCTGCCCAAAGTCCAGCTGACTTGAATTTTGAGGATTTGACCGCGCACTATAAGGAAATCGCAGAGGACATAGGGGAGCTTGGACGAAAGAGAGGCCCAGAGGCTAAAGAAGCCGTACGTCACCTACGAGAGCAGATAAAGGAAATTAGGATCTTGCGAGATGAGATGATCACAAGTAAGCCTGCATCTACTCCTGAACCTACGCCGCAATCCACTGCGTCAAAACCATCGGTGGAACCTAAGCCTGCACAAGGACCTGATGCCGCCCAACCGGATAAGGATATGGGAGATGCTACTGAGCTAACTCCGAAGCACACTGACTGGGGTCAGGGAATTAACACTCGAGATATCCCAATTCAGATGACCATGTCTCGTGAAGAGTTTTCTGAGGCGTGGGGATTTTTTCGAGATTTTTATCAGGACGTACAGCGAGCTAGCATGGAGTTGCTGACAGACGATGTAGATCAGACTGCCACCAATGAGAACCTAGGAACGGCAGGTTGGATGCTGGATCGAATGAGTCAGGTCTCCATGCCTTTGGCTAGAGGGTTAACCTTAGACGCAGAGGAATTAGCGAAGTACACTCAGGGTGCCACCGTATTACTGCCTCTGTCTTCGTTTTCAAAGAATCCTGAAGTAGCTCAAGGCTACGCCGATACAAGCTCAGAGGCTAGTGGATCAACGCCGGTAATCTTTGAAACGACTCCTGGAACAAAAGCCATGTCACCGGGTAAGGAGGGACCGGATCCTCAGGAGATGGTATCGGCTGGCCATTTTAAGGTAGCTAGGGTAGGTAAGAGAGGTAAGTACACCGTCATCTCACTAGAGCCAGACAGCGGTCTAGGTGGTACAAAGAAGGCGCTACTGCTAAGCTTTGCACGACTTGCTATGGATAAGCGAGGTCCACCTGGCCCCCCACCTCGACCTGGACTAGAATGGCATGAGGAGACTCACCGCTGGAGACGGTCTGAGAAGCCATCAGTGCCCCAAGGAGCCCCTTCGAAGACTAAGCCCCTAGGTAATACACCGGACAACTTTGAACAGCTAGTTTCAGTGTATCTACAGCCTAGTGAAGGAGAAGAGAGCGATGAGTACTACCAGGCTCTGGATAAGCTACAAGAGTGGGCACAGTCAAATATTGAACAGCAGCTTACGCCCGATGAACAGGGTAATATTAAAAAAATTCTTGATAAATTTACATCAGGGGATGCGAGTGGGGCGGGACTGAAGTTTAGTCCAGAGGCAGAGAAGATCTTGTCAAGTGTGTCACGGCAGTTATTTGGAGATAAGCCACGAACGCTGTACAGGGGACTAATGTACACTGATGATTTTATGGAAAGACCGTCAATAGGTGATCAAGCGTCTGTCCCTGCTGACAAGCACAGCAGCTGGACTACCGATATCGGAGTGGCCCGTAATTTTTCAGAGGGTGGATTTGTCATGTCTCACGAAACTAGTCCTGAAGAGGTACTGGTAGTTCCGGCCTTAATACCAGCTGAGAACACGAACCTATACTCGTGGCAGCGAGAGTTCGTATTACAGAACGACACCGGTCAATTTAGTGATGTAACTATAGTGGAGCACGGCAATGAGTAAGGTACAGATACCACTGAAGATAGGTGGACCACTACACATCCAGGACCCTAAACGTGGAATTAGGTTACGGGATGGTAAAGGTAAAAATCCTATTTCAGGTAGGGATAGTGTCTCCAAGGGCATCAGATTGATCAGTAAGGCCCCTGCAGATGTTATTGACTGTCCAGAGGGCCTAGTGTCAAAGCCCATCATCGACAGGTTGGGCCGCCACAGTCATCGCTGCGTGAGGCAGGCCGGCACAGGCGATACCGTAGGGGCTATCAACGTGCCACAGCCCGTTGAGGATAGATCAGCTGCGACTGACACCAAGATTTACAATGCTTGGAGAAAAACTACGATGAAGCAGGTGCTGGAGGCAATAGGGATAGATGAGTCAGAGCAGAAGGGGGCTGGCTGGCAATTTGCGATGAGAGATGCCAAGGCCAAGGCCGACTTTGCGTTGTCTCCTTACACTGCGACCACTAAGGCGTGGGCTGACTGGGAGGTATCATCAGTATCCAGGAAGTCGTCTAACTTACAGCGAGCCTTCTCGATGGTGATGGAGGACGATGTCAACAACTACGCCAAGGCAACCAAGGGACTTGAGGAAGGTGGCACAAGTAGCTACCAACTAGACCCTGAGTTCGATGATAACGAGCAATATCGCACGCATCTAGTAGAGGACGTGCAGGCTAGCATGGATCTTGAGCAGGAGTATTGGAAGAGCAAAGGTGTCACACACATCAAGCTGTATCGTGGGTTAAAGGTAGGCATAGATAAAGAAGTGGGAATGCGCGAGGACATGCAGGTAGGTAGTCGACATGTAATCACCGACTTCCCTGGTTCGTCGTGGTCATTATTTCCTCACGTGGCAGATGGGTTTGGTGAGATGGTGCTGGGAGTAGAGGTGCCGGTAGAGGATATCCTGGGCTCTACCTTCTCTACGATTCAATCACCCGCCGAGGGAGAGTTCGTGATCTACAACCATCCTGAGGGTCGTGAGGTTGAGGTGGTACACTGGTCTAAGTATGAGCCAGTGGAAGAGGACGACTAATGGGACAGCTACTAGACGTACGATCACAGGCTGACTGGCTGCGAAAGCCTGACGAGACCGAAGATGTACTCAAGAGCATTGTTGACCTTATTAAAGGTCCACCACCTGGACCGCCGCCTAGGATTGGTCTGGTTTGGCATGAAGAGACCAGTAGGTGGAGGAGATCAGAGGAAGTAGAATCCGATGAAGTCAATAAGCCTCCACGACCTGGGCTGGTGTGGCATGACGCAGCGATGCGATGGCTGAGGCCAACCGATATCGACCACGGGACAGATTGGATTTCAACTGACCAGTTGTCGAGTAAGTTTCCGGCTTCCGTAGTACAGAGTCTAAAGGCCTTGAACGTCATTACGTCAGAGGATCAGCTTACTCCGGAACAAAAAATAGCGTGGACAGACTTTGCAGGGAACTCGCTACTTGATGACGGTGCAAAGGGGATCTACGACGATAAGACCCAGTCAATGTTTATAATGCCTGGCAACTCTGACCGGAAGCCAACGTATGAGCTTGAGCCAGTTATCCCCAACTATACCACGGATACCTTGAATCACGAGTTTGGCCATCACATTTGGTTTACTCAATTGAATGATAGTCAGCGGCAGGCTTGGGAAGACCTTTGGCGAGAGGAGAGGCATATAATGGCGGCCGGGCCTTTTGACCCTAAGGGGAAATTTGGGCCTAACATGCCCACCAACTACGCTTCAATGAATCCGGCTGAATACTTTGCGGACATCGTTATGTCGGCGGTATCAGATGAGCCCGAGCATCAGGAGTGGTTTGAGAATACACCCACAGCTTCCAAGCTATTGAGGGATCACCTACCATGGCTATCATAGACAATTTCAACATCACTGCTGAGGAAATTAATAAGGAAGCTGTCAGAGTATTGGCTGAAATGGACGAAGAGAAACCAGAAGGGGATAAAGTTTCTCAACCGAATGCGACGGAAACTGAGGTTACTAAGGACGGTGTTGACAAAGGTATTGGCCCGGCACTACCAGGTTTGGGTGCTGACAACGTCACGATGCGAGATAACCCTACCATGATTCGTAAGCAAGGACCACCTGGGCCGCCTCCACGACCTGGTCTCCAGTGGAAGCCAGAGACGCATCGTTGGATTCGACCATCAGATAACGCCGAGCTTCATCACGACTGGAATACTGAAAATGGAGAAGCTTATACTGAGCTCGAGATTCCTGAACGCCGTGTGGAATTTGAACGTCTACAAGGTCTTACGGAAACTGGTGTAAAACCAACAGGTGAGATACTAGCTAGATTTCAAGCTCTACGACACGCTAGTCAAATTGATCGACATGGTCACGAATCAGAATTTGCTTCCAGTCCCGAGGCTGAAGCCAAGCCTGGGCCCGCAAACGAGTTGACTCCCATGTACGTGGATTCGCAGGACATGCGGGTGTTGCGGAATTCATGGAAGAATTTGAGTGGCGCAGATGCCTACGATCAAGAGGTCTCTTATAGGGCTCAGCAGGTATTGAGTCGTGGGGCCGCACCTATATTTGATAGAGCAATGGGTAAGAACACCCGACTAGAGGTTGAAGAGCATATCATTGATTACGCAACGGGCGGGCGATCTTTTATAGAAGAAGCGTCTGCGAAGTTGGACGTTCTTTTTGATGATAATGATGAGATTCATGCGATCTCTGAATTATCTCATGCCCTTTTAGGTACCACTAAAGATTCACCGGTCACAGTATATAGAGGAATCGGTGATCTTTCGTCAGAGGACATTGCGGACATTACCAATAGTGGGGAGCTGTCATCAGAAACTCCATTTGCTAGTTGGACTACTGATACTGAAGTCGCACATAATTTTGCTGAGGGTGGTTTGGTCGTGTCGATGCAGCTATCACCTCAGAACCAGGTAATAATTCCCGCACTGTTCAACGGCACAGAAGAGAACAGTGCAGAAAAAGAGGTAATGGTGCGGCATGGTAAGAAGCCGGTAGCCATTCAGATATATGCACAGGGGCAAGAGATCAATAATTCACTAAACAAGAAATTGGGGGTAGCTAAGGTGTTTGCAATCCATGGACGGATGAACTCAAGACAACAAGAGAATGAGGAGCCAGAGGAGACGACTTTGAGCCTCATGCTCAAGCTGTGCGACCAGGGCCTGACCCTGCACGGGTTACTCTATAAAGCTGAGGAGGAAGTAGAGATTGGTCAGGTCACCGATGACGCCGAGGAGGCTGGCATCTTAGACCTACCCGAGGTACCCGCTGAGAATCCGCATGCTGGCAAGATGAGGGCGCTACAGTCCTTGCGGCAGGTGGCGGGCATGCTAGGAGAAATGTTGACCAGCGAAGCCGGGGACTCCTTGAGCAATGAGGAGCACCAGCGGATTAAGCAGGTCATGGAGTGGCTTAAGCGAGGGCCGGATAAGCCCTTGTCGTCGCCCTCGTACATGCGCTACATGCGAAAGGCCTTGGACTCGGCCGTATCGGTCAAGGCGATAATCCGCAATCAAAACGGCACCTTGGTGCTACGAGACGCGCACAGTGACTACTGGGATTTGCCAGGTGGGCACGTGAAAGACGGTGAGCGGCTCGAGAACGCCTTGAAACGAGAGGTCCTAGAGGAGACTGGCCTGGAGGTCACCAACGTTAAGGAACGCTTTGTGAGGATGCTTCAGTTGGACTCCCTGCGACCTGTGGTCTTCTATGATGCCGTAGCCAAGGGGACAGTAACCTTGAGTGACGAGCATATCGGCTACACCTGGGCCAATGATCACGAGTGTGAGACGTTGAACCTAGGCGTATTCAAGAACATCCTGATTCCCTTTGTCGGGGACACCTCGGTGTTGGGTACGGGGAGCGATACTATTGGCATACCTGACCCAGGGATGACCGGTTTCAGCGCCATGCGCAAGGGTAGCAACGTGGGACCGTCCGACTGGGTAGATGGGATTGACACTCATGATTCAGCCTGGGACGCGATCGACGAGGCTCCTGAGACCGTGGAGCAGAGGGAAAATGAGCAAAAGGCTACCGAGCGTGCTGGTAACGTGCTATTGGTAGGTGACCAGCAGAAGGGCATGGGCGAGGGGGCTCTGACCTCAGCCAGGCTCGAGGCTGGAATGCCGCCAATGATTAACCGCGAAGACGACCTACTGGGTGGAGCCCCGGTGGATAAGGAGGGTGACGGTGGAGGAGGTGCAGGCATTGCTGGTGCTGGGGACGGTATGGTGGCTAGTGACTCATTCACGAGCACTGGTGGTGGTAGCAACCGTAAGCGTGATGCGTATAAGGGCGTGCCTATCATCCAGACGCTAGGGGGTACCATGCAGCTCAAGAAGGCCGTCGTTGGTGGCGCCTCAACCTATGACATGCAGGTCATCTACAAGGACTTCAGCAAAGATAAGCGGCCAAAGCAGTACATAGTGGCCGGATACGCTAGCCCGGTGATAGTGGACCTGGAGGGACACAAGATCTCGCATGACGCATTGGTTAAGGACCTACCGCGGTTCATGGCTGACGGGGGCGCCTACGCCAACCTAAACATTATGCACAGTAACATCACGGTAGGCAAGATCGTTCCTGAGTTTACGACCAGTGACGGCAAACACTACAAGACTGAGGTGGATGACCGTGGTCTCTTCGTGGTAGCGGCTATTAGGACCGACGAGGCCGCTCCTGACGTGTGCGCCCAGGTAATCCAGGATATTGAGGCCGGCAAGATCCGGAGCTTCAGCATCAGCGGCAACGCGGAGAATCCCAAGTTCACGTGCGTCGGGGACCAGTGTTTTTATGACATTGCGGACCTTCAGCTGTACGAGATTACCCTGTGCGAGGAGGGCGTCAACCAGGAGGCGAAGTTCAACGTCATCTCCAAGGCCAGGCAGGCCAATGGTGGCGTCAATCTGGTCAAGCGCAAGGAGCAGAGCGTCAACGAGACGGACCTGCTCAAGTACTTCCACGCCTGGAAGTCACTGTTCGAGATGCACAACCAGACCGGCCAGTACCAGATGGTGCTCTATGACCCAGGCACCGGTGAGGTGCTGCTGGCCGACGACGAGATTGAGTTGGAAGGAGATTGTTAGATGCAATTGAACTGGATAGAGAGGCAGATCCTCCGGGGTGTGTGTTTATTCAAGGGACACGAGATCACCCCGGAATCAGAGTTGTATGACGTGACAAGACACGTTAGGTATAGCCACTGCCTGAGGTGTGAAGGACGGTGGGCAACCTAGGACGTGAACTCTCTTAAGGCTTTAGTCGCATTCCAGATGATGTTGCCTGCTCTCACGTCCCCTTCGTCTATGTGATCACTGGGATCGGTGACGCCATTTTTGAAGGCGTCCTTGTTAGCGTGCTCGCATAGAAACAAGAGCATCGTAGTGTCCTCCACGAGGACGGTGTGATCGTAGATCCTATTGGCTAGCCAGCGTCGAAATTGTTTCATGTAAGGCTCCTTTAGAACTTGATTAGACGTAGCGGATCGATATTGTCCACGATGGCCGTGTCCCACATCGTCAAGGGATGGCCATCAAAGGTAACCTCTCGGTAGATCACCCGCAACCTTGGTCGGAGACGGTAGCCATAGCGGAACTGCACCGCGGCCGGCTGAGTGCCTAGCTTGCATTAAAATACTTTCGTCGGTTATCCCCGTCCAATAGTACCACGGGTAATGGATGTCGCGCGTCGGTACGGTCCAGGGTCACGCTTGTTAGATCTTGATACACGTCGTCTACAATCAACTGGACGTTGATGTCTGGCTCAAACTGAGATAGCTGTTCAATTAATTCTCTAACGGTCATTGCAACTCTCCTTTAGAGTAGGATATGCCTCTTTACCTATGTTCTCCAGGAATTTCTCCAGTCGAAGTCCCACATTCCATCAACAGGACATTCGAAGCGTTGCTTGGTCATATCTTGGAATAGAAAATTCAGACCCACATGACACACAGGGCAGGTATACGAGCCTACGACGCTGCCAGTCCTAGGAACGCTGATCCATTCAGCCTCCTGTTCCGGGGTTATGGCTCCAGAATCTTGTAGAGCTAGAGCCACGATACGGAGAGCATCGGCCTTACCTTGATGGTATTTTCTTTCGAGCTCTGAATTATTAGGGTCCACCTTATGACGCTCTGAGTGGGCCAAGGTGCTGGATACATGTTTCCAAAGGTCGATTAGAATTTTAGCTGGTATCACTGTAACTCTCCTTTAGAGTATAGCGTGCCTCTTTACCTTTGCTTCGGCTCCTACGCTGCCTGCAAGGTACCGTTTGCCGCAGTCACAGTAGGCGACGAATTTATTGCGGACTATTTTCTTTTCACGAGTGCGCGTGTAGTCGACGGCATGAGCGATCATTGTAGCCATCCTTTACCTCCGCAACCTTTGCAATGATCCATGAAGTTAGGGCTCATCGAGTATTGCACCCACCCTGTGCCATAGCACCCTTTGCACCTATAGTGGTTCTGAGTGATAACTTGTGGGCCTGCGGCAGTGATTCGGATTTGAGTAATCATTACATCTCCTAGGAGCCACGAGGCAGGATGACACAGGGGGCGGTATAAGTACCTTTGCAGCGGTTGTGATGCTCACAGTCTAGCATATCTTCACAGCACCCACCATTTACTGCTATTGAATGATGTGGAACAAGTTCAAGGTGCTTACCAATTCGTTGCAAGGCATGGGTGGTCTGGCACTCGTTGCAAACGCCACGAAGATGTTGAAGTTTGGCTATACACATTTAATTGACTCCTTGGAGGCATTCCAGCCAGTGGCAAAAGAGGCTATTGACATGTTCACCCCAGGATTGGCCGCCTTGTACGCGAACCAGGCCTTTTCAAGGTTCCTGTCGGTAGCCCGGTAGTTAATGGTCATTGTGAATCTCCTCAATAGGCTAAGGCCCACCCGGGTTAGGAGGTGGGCCGGTGGTTTGGAGGTCGGGTTAACTGGTTTCGTAAACCTCTATCTCTTCAAAGCCGGCTTTTTCAAGCCACTTTTCCAAATCCTCTCTATTGCCTTCCAATTGCAGCTCTGGCCATCCACCGCCTGGCCCGACTTCATTGAGAACAACAGTTTTGATGTCGAAGGTTTTTAGCTCTGCTATCGTCTCTTCCAGTGAAATCTCTTCGGTCACTACGTCAACGTTAATTTTCATTTGGTTAACTCCTTATTTAATTTGGTATGTTCATCATATCACATAAAAGAGTGTACGTACATGGTACTTTAGGGCAATAGTGAAAAATGGTATGCGTATCCTTATTATTATACCCCAACAAGGTATACTTCAATCACTGAATGCTGTATGGTAGATAGGTATCGAAACTAGTCTAAGGCCTATAGGGCCGGAGGGATAGGAGAAACATGACGACTGAACTGATCGAGATAAAAAGTGACATCAAGAATCTGGCAAAGCACATGCTGACCATTGCCAAGGCTGTCTATGACGAGAACGGCTATTCCGACGAAGAGGACCTCGGTGACATCTTGCCGGATGAAGGCGCCCCTGTGGAAGATCCGATCGACAAAGGCATGTACAAGAACGAAGGCGAAGGCTACGAGGACAATGGGGACGACATGATGCCCTATGACAACGAGGACGAGGATGCCTATATGATGCGGGCCATGAAAAAGTTCAAGGCCGTTCGTAAAGGATTCGCGGACACTGGCACGGTAGCCTCCAACGAGGAAGACGCTAAGTTCGACGAGAAGGACTCGAATGTCGAGGGGAATGAAGCCTCTCCCGCTGGTGATCAGGGTGGGGAACGCGAGGATGAGACCTTTGGACCGGGTGGAATGTCTTACGGTGCCTCCGGATCTGCAGGAACCAAATCCGTAGCTAGTGACCTGAAAGCGCTAAATGGCATGGTTACCAAGCTTGCGGGCGTGGTCGGTAAAGGTAAGGTCATCGCTAAGTCCAACGTACCAGGTGTCTCGAAAGGCGCTGGTGCTAGAAACGGTAACCTAGAGAATGGTTCCGTGACGCGGGAAATGCAAGAAGCGGCCAAGGGCAGGTCCTTCAAAGAGCTTAACGCTCTCAGGACCCAGGTCGGCGACCTTCCTGCTCAACTGTTTTAAGCTATAAAGTCAAAACTCTAGGAAGAGGTGAGGATAACAATGGACATTGGATCGAGTGACAGCATATATAATACTGGTGGACTGGCCGTACAGAAGGGCCTTTCCTTCCAGCCTCGGACGTTGGCTGACTGGCTTGCGGTTACCCCTGGTTCACAGCGGTCTGCACAGTACGGCTACTTCGGTCCTGGTGCACTCCTGCGGAAGGACATAACCTCCGCCGGCGACACCATGATCGGAACAGACTTCTTCACGAATACGTTCGGCGCCAAAGTTTGGGACAGCCTGAACTCGCAGACTCGCTTCTTCAACCTGGTCAGGAAGGTTGCCTGGGGACCTACCACTGGTTGGAGGATTCGCTCGGGTCGTAACGCCTCCACGCAGGGAGTTTCGGAGACTGCAGCTCTGCCGTCTATCGACACCCCTGACCTACAGACCGTGCAGGTACAGCCGAAGTTCATCGTAACCTCGCTTGGAGTTAGCGCCCTCTCGCAATTCCTGGCGACCCTCGAAGGTGGCCTTGGAGACGCCCTGGCGGTGGCCCAGGAGTCTGCTGAGGTAGACCATCTCAAGACCCTCAACCGCATGCTGATGGCCCCTAGTGCACTTCGTGTAGCGACCGGTGGCGGTTCTCCCGACACGGTTGTAACTGGTGGAGCTGATTTCATGTTCGTAGGCGACACCTTTCATAGCACGGGCGACGAAGGTTCGGCCAAGTTCATCACGTTGACGGCCTCTACAGGCAGTACGATCACCTACTCCGAGTCTGGTGGGATAACCTCCCCGGCCACGGACGATGTGCTCTTCGTCAAGTCTCGTGGTGGTCTTTCCAGTATACACGACGTGATTCAGGAGGACGGCTTGACCGTCAACGGCCAGGCAATCTCCAACGGCCCGATGTACGGTTCCCTAACCTTTGGAGGCAGGACCGCGGCTGGCTGGAACGCAGCTGGCAACATCAACGGAAACAGTGGGACGCTCCGACACCTGTCGACATCCAACCTTGACCGAGTGATTCAACAGATTCGAATCAATGGCTTCCAGCCTGACCTGTTGGTTGGTGGAGTCGAGCAGGAAGTCCGCTTGGGCACGATCCTGCAGGCCAACCAGCACTTTATGGGTGAGGGGAAGTTCCAGGTGAAGATGGGTGGAGAGGCGACCTTGCCCGGTTACGAGACCGGCTTTGAGATCGCGACCTATAAGAAAATCCCGTTTTTCACCGATCCGGACTCACCTCCGGTGTGGCAGCTGGCCGCCAATGGCGATGCCAAGCGCGGTACCGACGTCCTTGTCCTGGATACCAGGTTCATCGAGGTTCCGGTGCTGTTCACCACGCAGTACATGGAGTCGAGAGACTACATTCACAATAATATGTTAGGAATCAAGGCGATCTTCCTCACGGCTGCTGATCTCCGCTGCCTTAACTTCAAGGCGCAAGGGCGTGTTACTGATTTGACCGACGGGGTCAACCTTACGTGATCGTTGCTCACTCCAACCTTTATTGGGGGTATAATATACTTATACCGTTGATAGAGTAACCAGTAGCCAGGTTAAGGTCCGACTCCTTGCCTGGCTACCTTCCAAGAAAGGAAGAAATGAGCACACTAGGTAGAACCTGGAAAGTTCTAAGTCGGAAAAGTAGCAGGTGTTCTGATAATTGTCGGTGTAAACGACATGTCACACGTAATAGTGGACAGTTTAAAGTAGGTGTAGCTCGGCCAGATGTTTCTATTAATATGGCGAAACGTCATGCAGAGGGAACAGCGCATCAGCTTACTAGTAAAGAACGAGTTAAGAGCAAAAGGGCTTTAGGAAAGTCCCAAACTAATCCGAATTCTATAATTCAAGCTCGTAAAAATCTAGAGATCGCAAATCACCGTAGTAGAGCTATTAAACCTGAGTATGGACCAGAATGGACCAGAATGGACGTACACATTACGGAATAAAGTTAGAGAACGAGACGGTAATCGGTGTATTATTTGTAATCAAGAAAATGGACCTCGTAAATTAGTGGTTCATCATCTAGACTACAACAAAACAAACTGTAAAATGAGTAATTTGATTACACTTTGTCACTCCTGTCACATGTCCGGTCATAGAGGTGGACGGTGGCCAATCAAGTTAGGTGAGTTAATAAAAATTAGGGTGATCACCGCCAGTTTTGGTGGCTAATTGAACTAGGTATCGTTAAGGAAATTAACTTTATTTAATTGGTCTTAACAGGAGAGTACTATGAAGTGGGATTCATGTGACGTAACAACCACCATCGACTCACACACGTGCGAGCGTGAGGCAGGGCACCCACAGCACCATGAGTGTATATGTGAAACGCAGTGGAGTACCTATCCTCTATCATTAATTAGGTTTGAAGGGGTTGGTGATAAGAGCTCAAGAGCTCTGCTGAAAAGCTAGTCAACCCGTATCATCGGGGAGTCAGGTGGAACTTGTGCCTTCCCGGCCCTGCTAGCAAGGGTGAATCCCCCCTAGTCGTTTCGATGGCTAGGTCGAGAGTTGTATAAGTCTTCCTGAGGCTCTCTGTTATTGGATCTTTGGTGTAGTTTAGCAGCACAGCCGACACTGAATCGGCAAGGCGCGGTGCAAGTCCACGTAAGATCCACCCAATTAGAATCTTAGTGTAGAGGAGCACACTCATCCCACAACGTATAAGTTGGAACAAGATGAGAGGAATCGGTGCAATTCCGATAGATTCATTAATCGAAAGGAACAGTCTATGCTAACTTGGCTCAGGATTAAATGGAACCAATTTAAGGTTAATCACTTTCAGCAATTTGAGTATGTTAAAGGTAGTGAGTCCTTCTTTCCAGGCTGGTTTGATAATCGATCTCGGATCATAGTCGACACTACCGCCTCATTTAAGGACTTAAATAAGGCCCGAACTAATATGGGCGAGTTACCCGATTCTGATCAATGGGGCAATCTTTCTGAGAAACATCGGGACGAGATAGCTAGGGCGTGGGTAACTCACGGGACTGATTTACCTACAAGTCTTGCACGTTTAGCAGAGCAATACGCTAGCTAATCACCGTAGTTTAATCAAATAATCCCTGACGTACAAACGCTACCCAGCATCGTCAGGCACGCAAAGGGTAGAGGCCAATAGGTCTCGGAGCGTATCATGGCAGATCATTCTGTAAAAACTCGTTATCATGACGCAGCTACCGTCTCAGATGAGCACGGCAAGGGTGTCGAAAGTCTTAGGCAGGCCAAGGCGGACCACTGGGAGCCTGCTTCGGCTGCCGGAGCGGTCTCAAGCAACCATCACATTCTCGACTGCGAGGTTGATGTTCTCATTCGCTGGCTGCGGGTGATGACCGTGGACGTGCCGGACGCTAACGCTGACCTTACCATCTATCGCAACAGGGCCGGGACGATATCTGCCTTGGCGGCTGCGGTAGCGGTGGACACGCTCACCACAGAGATATTCTCCAACGTCACCCTGACCGTAGCCCTTAACGTGCTGCGTAGGGACGACAGCGTATACGCCATCATGGTACGCGACGCCGGATCAACCGAGAGCGCGGACTGGGCGGTATACCTTGGCTGGATGCCTGACCTATTCAGCGCAGACGCCAACGACCCGCGAACCTTCTAAGTGAAAGGAGTCCTTGAATGGACGATCGAGCAAAAACTAAGCAAGGTCACATAGCTGGTGGAACGGAAATAAGATATAGATTTGTATTTGAGTTTTCCGAACCTGTCAATAGCTATAAGAAGATTCCAGGACTTACCGAGGACGGCACTAGAGATCTTCTACGAATGGAATTCTTTGGGTCCGACCCGAACATGTTCTTTTTCCTACATGCCGCCCTATCCCGCGTAGGGGCCAAGATGACCCGAGCGGAGGCGGTGGTACTAGAGGAGAATTCCATGGCTAACTGGACAGACCTGAATCCAGGTGAAGCAGAGTAATTAGCTATCTGCCGGCTATGAGAGGCAGCCCACGTGTTTAGTGGGGAGGATTTAATTGGCTACATATACTGGCCTAGATGGGCTTTCAGGAAATGCATTCGTCATTGTGGCGGGTGGATTGACCATTACTTCCGGGGCTTTCACGCCTTCGGGAGGTATTTCGGATGCGGACCTGGTGCTGAACTCCACCAACCGGATGGACTTTCAAATTGGAGCCGTAGACATTCTTGGTCTTGATGATGCCGCTATCTCTAGCTTTGCTGGAGCCGCGGACGTCGCGGGACAAGATGCCTTTGCCGAGACGCAAGACGGTGGAACTGCCGGGGCTAACACGGCTGGAACCGCGGGTGGACTGCTAAACATCAAGACGGGCGATGGCGCAAATGCCGGGGCCGACGGCGGGGCTAACCCTGCTGGAGGCGTTGGTGGAGCTATCTCAATTTCCTCTGGTAAGGGCGGAGCCGTAGCTGACGGTACCGGCACGGGAGGGGCAGGTGGAGCAATCACCATTACCTCGGGTGTCGGGGATACCGGCGGAGCTGCTGGCATAGGTGGAGCTGGTGGCGCCATTACCATCACAGGTGGTAACGGAGCAGCCCCAGTTTCTGGCAGTGCTAACGGTGGAGACGGCGCAGATGTGGGTGTTGTGGCAGGTGCTGGTGGAGCAGCTGGCGCAGGTGGTGGCACAGGTGGAGGTGGGGGAACCATTCTCATCACTCCTGGCGCGGCTGGTGCAGCTGGGGGAGGCTCGGTTGGGGTCATTGGCCACGTACAGGTCGCAGTTGGTTTCAACTTGAAACTGGGCACGGCTGGCAACTTTAGCACCACCCCGGGAACCAATGGAATAACCTTCTTCTCTGGAACAGCTCCTGACGGGACCGCTACTACAGCGGCTCAGCTCTACGTGGACGATGCGGGTGACTCTCTCTCAGTTGAGCACGCGGATGGTACCGAGGACGAGCTAACCACGTAAAAGTGGTCCGCATGTAGCGGGGAGGAGCAACTTGGCAACTTATACAGGATTAGATGGACTGACGGGAAACGCATTTGATATTGTGCTGGGTGGTCTCACGATCACCTCTGGTGCATTCACCCCTAGCGGGGGAATCAGTGATGCGGACCTCAACCTGAACTCTACCAATCGATTGGATATTCAGATTGGTGCGGTGGACATATTAGGGCTTGATGACGCGGCCATCTCCAGCTTTGCTGGCGGGGCTGACGTAGCAGGCCAAGATCTTTTCATCGAGACTCAAGATGGCGGCGCTGCTGGCGCTGACACTGCCGGCAAGGCCGGTGGACTACTGAATATCAAGACAGGAGATGGGGCCGACCCTGGAGCTGATGGTGGGGCAAACCCTGCCGGTGGCGCAGGTGGGTTGATGGCTATCTCGACAGGTAAGGGTGGCGCGGTAGCCGATGGCACCGGTACAGGTGGTGCAGGTGGCGCGATCACAATTACCTCAGGTGTTGGCGACACTGGTGGAGCTGCTGGAGCTGGCGGGGCGGGTGGAAACATTACCATTGAAGCCGGAGTAGGGGCAGCCCCAGTATCGGGTAGCGCCAATGGCGGAGATGGTGGGGATGTTAACGTTCTCTCGGGCGTCGGTGGAGCTGCTGGAGCTGGTGGAGGCACAGGGGGTTCGGGTGGAGTAGTTCTCCTGACTCCTGGGGCCGCTGGAGGCGCTGGTGGTGGATCGGCGGGGGTAATAGGTCATGTGCAGATAGCCGTGGGGTTCAACCTTAAGATGGGTACCGCCGGCAACTTTAGCGGCAATCCTGGGACCAACGGGATCACCTTCTTTGCAGGAACCGCTCCCAATGGAACCGCTACAACCGCGGGACAGCTTTATGTGGATACCGCGGGGAACAACACCTCATTTGAGCATGCGGACGGTAGCGAGGACCTGCTTGCCTCTAATGTGTAAAGGAGTAATTAGTGCCTGACGATAAATCACAGGGAGCAGATCCTTGGGCTTCATACAAGCAGCCAATGAAATTACCATTCACCCCACTGAACACCAAGGGTGATTTGCCCAAGGCTGAGGAGTTCAGAGCTAACGATAAACGAGACTGTGACTGCCCTATGCCCATGGTCTCACGTAAGCAGCACAGAGCCCTAGGTCGTGGAGCCGGAATCCGGTTCTGCTGTATGGCCAGGGCACTCGAGTCCTTTATGGAGTTACCGCAGGGTACACTGTACTTCTGGGCCGAGTTCAAGCCTGATTGGGTGTGGGACGTTTCAGAGTATGTAGAGGATGGCGAAGGTGGGATGGTTCAAAGAGGCTTTCCACCCCCGTGGCTGCTAAAACGATTTGCAGAACGAGGAACAGAGTTGGTAGGTCTAGAAGATTTCCACGGCCCGATACCAGAGTTGAAAGGACGGAACAATGGAGTTTAGTGTAGTTGAGCGGCTAATCCTATTGAGTGTAACGCCGACCGAGGGCAGTCTAACTCAGCTTAGGCTGGTTAGAAAATTCCGGGAAGAGCTAGGATTCGATGATAATGAGCATAAGGCTCTAGGATTGAGGGCCGACGGTAGCACCTTCCACTGGGATGAAGCAGTAGAAAAGGGTATGGGCCAAAAGAACATTGACGTTGGAGCCGTGATAGGCAATATGGTTTTGAAAGCCTTTGAGCAGTTGGATGCGTCAAGCAAGTTGCAGATGATTCACGTCGATCTCTTTGAGCGATTCATTACTTGGGCAGCTGAGGCTGGCACTCAGTAAGAACATAAAACAACAACGTTGGGACCTCAGGTCATGCGTGGCTAGGATTTACTACAAACCCCACCACCGGTGATCTGGTAGTGGGGTTTATTTATTATGCCTTTTGCAGGATACAAAAATTTTGATGGGCGTGTTAGCAAGAACTCGGACAAAGATGATCCAGCAGTGTACTGTGGTTCAATCAAAGCCAATACCGAGAAGTCCTTAACACTAACCAAAACGATCCTGAGTTTATCGGAATTGGTAACTAAGCTAGAAGACACTTGAGACGAAGATGAGTCCGAGAGTTCCTCGGAGGGGTATTAACCAATGTCGTTACCTGGACTACATAAACACGATGAGATGGACTTTCCAAAGACTGTTAAGGACAGCGTGACCACGCTACCCTTCTTCTCTGGGGATACCACTCAGCTGGGGACTACAGCCATACCTCAAGACCTAGTATTGGTCAGTGCTCTGAGACGATTTGAGAACAAGACCTTTATAGCTGAAGGCTTACATACGGCTGCAGGCAATGCTGCGGTACTGACCGACAGCACGGGGGATTTCCTCAACTGGGGTGTAGAAGTCGGTGACACAGTGTTCAATGACACTGATAGCTCCAGCACTACGATCACCGCAGTTACCGCTACCACTATTACAGGGGTGTTGGCAGGAGGCACAGACGATGACTGGGACACCTCCGATGTCTACCACGTTAACAAGGCAGTGTCCCATCAGGCGGCTAAGGCAGAGGAAATCCGTAAGATTCGCATCATAACTGATCAAGAATGCTACATTAGGTTTGATGGTGAAGCCTCTGCGACTCGACACGACATACACTTAAATGCAGGTGACTCGTTTAACGAGGACAACATTCGCATCATATCCCGAATCAGCTTTATCAACGTGCAGTCAACCGAGACTCCGACACTGCGTTGGACTGTATACGGGGTGTAGATAATGAGTGGAATTATTCCAGGTAAGGGCGCATCTGCCTCTGAGCATAAGTCCACGTTCAAGGATGCCACAACCTCTGGCAACACTCAGGTGGTGGCTGCGGTAGCCAATCGAAAGATTAGAGTGATTTCAGGTGTAGTGGGTCCGGTAGGGACAGCCATAAATGTTAAGTTTCAAAGTAGCACTACAGACATTAGCTCGACAGCCAACTGCGCCCTCAATGGTGGTTGGGCAAACAACGCAAGTCCGGGTTTTTTATTTGAAACGGCCGAGGGCGAAGCATTGAACGTGAACTTATCAGGTAATGCAAATGTACCTGTATCAATAGTATACATAGAGGTATAACGTGTTAGAGATATTCGTAGAGGCTATTCTTGCCTCCCTGTCAGTGATAGCCATTAGTGGTCTTGGCTGGTCTATTCGTGTGAAATTCAATGCACAATCAGAGCGTGACGCCATCATAGTAGAACGTGACCATACGGCTGCTGAAGTGCAAAAATCATTTGAACAGATAAGTGTTGAGATGCTAGAGCGCGAGAAGATTTCGATACAAGTCATAGCAAAGCACTCTGAAAGGAATTTGCAGCTGGTAGAAGAGCGGGATCAGGCACTGTCTCGACTACAAGAGGAGCGAGGCGGGGTGTACTTCAAGGTGGCCCGCATTAACGTTGACCTGTTGGAACTGCAGGCTAAGCTGAGGGGAGAGATTCACTCAGGTATCACCGTAGAGGCTGGGGTAACTAATAACATTGGCACCTTCATGGTGTACTCAAGTAGAAAATTGTCAGACGCCGAGGCTAACGCGGTCATGACGGCATTGCCTAAGGCGGAGAGAATCTAAAATGGCTATCATGCACATACTAACAGGGAACGGAATCGAATATCAAGTTGTGATGCATTTTGATGTCCCTGTAGGCAGCAACTCGGTAGGTAATTCCTGGGGAGATGTCCTGATCAACAGTGGCTGGGGCGGCACGACACAGCTAGTTGAAGGCACGGGGCTAGGAGAGATAACCCCCGCTGAGAAAATTGCCATTGAAGCAGGCGCCGTGCATGAGCATAGCGGATCATTTCGCGTTGAGTCAGGGGGAACTTCGAATGATGAACTTCAAACGTCCTTAAGGGAGTTTTATGACCTTGAGGAAATTAGGGTGATCAATAACCTGAAACGGGTACTGAAATACTTCGGGCATACGGAGATATAATATGGCTGATAATACACAGGCCAAAAGCACACTAATAGCTCACGCTCTGGTGACCCATCCTAACTCAATTGAGGGAACGCCAGTCAGCGTAGCTACATTTCTAGATGGGGAAATTACAATGTGGCACGCCTTGGTAGAGGCGACCGCCAATACCAATCCTGGCACGTTCCGCATCTTTACATCCATGGACGCCGCTGGAGATGATGCGTGGGTCCATAAACTTGATATTGATATGACGATTGATACACCGGCCACCGAGGACTTTACGGCGTCAGAGGCAGCGGGTGAAAAAGTTCTCGCCGTAGCCAGCACGACCGGATTTGCTGCCAAGGACAATATCTACGCTAAGGATGTTAACGTACTCGCACAGAGTGAGTGGCACACTGTAGATAAAATTGTGTCCAATACCTCTATTGACATCATGATTGGATTAGAGTTTCAAAAAGACGCACCAGGCACCGATGACATTATCTGGGGATCGGCCCAACAGTTTACTGTTCCGTGGAGTTTCTCAGGTATATCTCGCATACGGGTCGACTTTTCGCATGAGGGTACGACAGGGGCCAATGCCCATGTGAAGGCTGAAATCACCGCAGTAACAGACTTCGAATAAGGAAAGGGAGAGTAGATAATGAGACTTTTTGTACTACGTCATCCTGAAAAAGGTGACCTTGCTGAGGGAGTGGAGTGGACCAACGGGCGCGCTGTTCTCAAGACAGGCGTTTCAAGCATCACAAGTTACCTAGGGGTTAAGGAAGTTATTGCCGTGTTCAAAGTAGCCAACCAAGACTACAAGGATGCGACAGTAGTGTTTCTGGAGTAATAGCGCGTAGAGAGGATATGGACTATGGAATGGATTAATTTTGATGGTAAAGAAGACCGTGCCTGGATAGGTAAAATTGAACTTTTAGGGTGGCACCACGTTGTTCTTATCAAGGAAGAGATAACAAAGATTTATGTCGACGGTGTGCAGCTAAAAGATGGTGATGTCATTGAAGATAAGTCGGGTAATGATCATCATGGAGTATTTCACAGGTAATGGTTGTCGCAGCGTTCAACAATATCAACTGGACTGGCCCTGTAAACAAGCTTCATTCACTTAATCGAAGGCTCGAAGCTTGGTGGCTAGTCGTGCCGGGATTAACGGGCGGGATAACGTGGATTGATTTAACCGATCCGAGCAACGGCAACCACGGTATGCTTCTAAACATGGGTTCTTCTGACTGGGTGGGTGCTAGTATCCCCGGTAGTTGGGGGGCGCTGGACTTTGACGCAATCAACGATCATGTAGCGATCCCGTCGAAAGATTATCTTTCGTCTGGGTCACCCTTCACCATTTCTTTAAGAGTGTTTGTGCGAACGATGCCTACGAGTGGAGGAGATGGGCTATTTCAGTTTCAATCGTCGAATACAACCAGTGGGTTTGTTAGCTTTCTACTTGATCAAGACGCAGCAACTGAGGACTATAAAAGTATAAATTTTGGCGGCAGGAATGCTGAAGGATGGGGTGAGCAGTACCACCCTATTGCTGACATATCAAGTTCCTTGCTCAATGTATGGAAGATGCTAACCATCACATATAACGGCGGGAGCACCACAGACGTTAACAGCTTCAAGTTGTATATTGATGGGATCGATGAACCTATTAAAATAGGTAATAACTTTGGACCTCATGGGAATAATAATGTTTTAGGCCGAAATGGCATTGGTGGTCTCTTTTTCGACGGCCAAATGGACGACGTACACATCTATAGCCGGGCCCTTTTAGCCGATGAAGTGTTTCAACTTTATCTGTTCAGCTTGCTCGGCTACCCTGGCGTGCTGAACCGGATACCGAGAAGGTTGGTGATACCGGCAGTGGCAGGGGGTATTCGTAACCCATTCGGTGGACCATTAGTACTTAGAAACCCATTGGGGGCCTTTTAATGATAAACTTTGGCATGGTAAAACCTGGAAGTACTATATTCATTCCGTTTAACACGTTTAGTTCCAATGATCCGAGCGCGTCGGTAGCGATAGCCGCCTTTATCGTCGGAGACATTTCCATATATAAAGATGGTGGCGTCACGCAACGCGCGTCCACGAGTGGCGTTGTCTTGCTTGAAACTGACGGCATCGACTTCGACGGCCATGTTGGTATCGGTGGGTTTTCGATAAACCTGTCGGACAATGACACAGCCGGGTTCTATGTGTCAGGATCAAAATACTTCATTGTGGTAGGCCCCACTACCGTCGATGCCGGAGTGGTGAACTTTGTAGCGGCATCGTTTGAGATCGGTTACCCCGATGCTATCTGGAATACGGGCATTGCCAGCCTCACCAGTGCTACTCAGTTTATTCTGGATAAAGGACCGGCAGAGGCTGACGTACTGATAGGCTCCCCTGTAATCATCCATAACGTAGCCTCGGAGGTTCAATTTGCATTCGGAGTGGTCTCTGACTATATCGTGACCACAAAGGAAGTGTTCCTTGCAGGGACGCCTGTCGGCTTCACACCTGCAGCGACGGACAATGTTGCCTTCTTCATGCCCACTGACTTGCACAGCGTCCGGGGAACGGTCCAAACAGCTGGCGACTTGGTAGCGCTTCTTAACACATTAGCAACCACGGCTGACCTTCTCGATAAACTTGGCGCGGTAGATGAGGCAGCGGCGGCTGGTGATCCTAGCGCGACCGAATCCGTGATGCAGTATATCAAACAGCTTGTAAACCTGATTGCAGGTTCAACGGGGATTGGCACCATGCCATCTGCCGCTGATCCTGCGAATGGAATCAACTTATTTGAAATGCTTCGGGCGGCGATGGGTGCGACGTTCGCAACGGCCACGGATAGCTTGGAACAACTTCAGGCTGATCACGTTACACTTCAGTCCGACACCGATGATATCCAGACTCAAATTGGGACCGCTGGCGCTGGGCTTACTGATCTCGGTGGAATGTCAACTGGCATGAAAGCCGAAATCATTATAAATGCCATCGCCTACGCTGGCCCCAGAGGACCGGGCGTCTATCTCAACGACGCGGCAGGCAACACCAATACGGTCGACGGTGTTGATGGGATCATCGCAAATCCTGTCTCTACTATTGTCGCTGCGAAAACGTTAGCCGACAGCATGAGTTTAGACCGAATCTATCTGATAAATGATTCCACGATAACTTTAGCTGCGACGATGAATGATTATGAGTTCGTAGGGATTGGAGAGTTTTCCACCAACAGCGTCAATTTGGGTTCGCAGGACGTGGGCGGTTCACATTTCATTAATCTTCTTATTCAAGGCATACAGGGTGGCACAACCCGAATACAGGCAAGCTACTGCGACCTGTTCGGGCCATCTGGCCTGCGCATCACCGCCATGCAATGTGCCTTTGCCGGAACGTTAACACTGGCGGCGACGGCATTCTTTAATGGTTGCTGGTCGGCTGCTGCTGGTTCAACAACTCCGGTTCTTGATATCGATAGTGTGGCTAGTGTGGGTGTCAATCTACGGGACTACTCGGGCGGTATTCAGTTCGACAACGCAGTGGCAACGACAACGGTATCCTTAGAAGGGAAAGGGCAGTACATCATTGATGCTACTTGTACGTCCATAGACTTGAATGTCCGAGGCAATTTCCAGAAAACGGATAACGGGACCACTTCTGTTATCACCGACGAGGCCAATATCAATAAAACTAACATCAATGATGAAGTCGTTGACGTGATCAACACCGATACCTCAGGTGAGCCAGGGCAAGAAGCTCCTGCGGCCACGCTAAGTCTTAGAGGTAAAATTGACCGCCTGTATAAGTCATGGCGTAATCTGAAGAAGAATGATGGATCAACAACTGAACTGTATGACGATGCGGGAACCACGGTGGACTCTAAGCAGACCACGAGTGAGTCAGCAGGTACCGTGACTAAAGGCGAGTGGGTGTCAGGACCATAACATGGCAATAGATACTAATAACGAAAAACTGGCGGTAATGGAGTGGGATAATCAGTGGGAGCCAGGTATTCCAATGGTATCGACTAGCTTTCCCACGCAGGCCCATAAGCAGCAGTTGCTAATTGGGATGCCAGACCCGGCGTGGACGACGGCGGTTCCAGGTGCGCCTGCCGGCACATTGCTATTACTAGGAGTAGGTATATAATTATGGGAGCTAATGGTGGCGGCGGGTTAGTACCTGCTAGCAGCACAAAAACAATCACTACCGCGGAGTTTATCTCCAGTCTATTAAATGTGTTAAAAGACATTCGGTTACTGTGGATTGCTAACACCGTTGACACTACCACTAGTACGGACAAAAGTCGTCATGCAAAGACGCTCACATGGAGTAAGTCATTGGCGACCTTTGATGTACCACCCCTTACATTGGGCGCCGGAGCTAAAGTAAATTTCGATGGCACAGACGAAGAAGGTGACGTTCCTGACGCAGATAACCTTTCATTTGGAGACGGGGCTAATGACGAGGCCTTTTCTATCATTGCGGTATTCAATGCTGATGTGATAGCTAGTAAGGTGGTGGTGGCCAAGCGTGATCAGACAACAGGCACTACACAGCAAGAATATGCCCTCTACACTGATTCGGGTGGAGATCTGACATTCTCTATCTGGGACGACGGCGCATCAGCGGCTAATATTGGACGGAAACGGGATACGGCTTTAACCGCAGATAAGTGGTACCTGGCTGTAGCCACCTACGACGGTAGTCGTAGCATCTCTGGTATCAAACTATATTTGAATGGTGTTCGAGTAGACGATGCCGATGTTAGTTCTGGTACGTACGTAGCAATGGAGAACAAAGACGATGCAGTCCGTATTGCGCATTGGCTTGACACATCAACTGCTGTAGCTAACTTATTTAATGGGGATATCTCATTGGTCGCGGTGGTCGGTAAAGAGCTTACTATTGATGAGCAGTGGTTGATTAAAGGTTCAATTGAAGACTACCACGGGATAACTCTAACCTAGGAGGAGACATGGCACAACTAACACTTACGGTTCCAGATGCTTACGTGAGCACTATTATCGCAGCAATCAAACATAAATACGGTGACGCCGTTAAAGGATTAAACAGTTCTAATGCGGCTAAGTATGCCTTGAAATCACACCTACGGGATTTGGTTAAAAAGCATCAATTTCTTACTGCCACGTCTATTGAGCGCTCCGCCGCTGATCAGGCAGTGATTAACTTGCAAGTAGCCGAAGTAGCGGCTAAAGTAGCCTTGGCTACAGCACAGAGTGACACGCTAACTAAAGTTGATGATGACTTTACCTTGGTGAATTAATGAGTGAGCTACAGTTGGTTTCAGGTTCTCAAAATCTAGTTAACGCGGCTATTACGGCCACTATATATAATGCCGTCCTAGATATCCTCGGTGATGGGGGTGTAATACTGCCTTTAGGAGATCCACTTCTGAGTAAGCTAGGGGCTAGCACCTTCACCTCAGTTCAAAAACATGTGGATGGGATCGAGGCGGTGTTTACCTGGTCAGAGGCGCCCAGGCTATTTGACACGGCTCCCGACTTTCAGGGGCTTATTCCAATACTTACCCTGAATGGTTCAGATGAAGAAGCTGACAGCCCAGATGATGACTATTGGTCCTTCGGGGCAGACGGTACCGCTGGAAATGAGCCTACCTTTAGCATGGGGGCCTGGGTTAAAATAATAGATGCTACTGATAGTGTGATTTTTTCTAAGTTTGACTCGGGAAGCAATTTGAGAACGTATATTTTCCGATTGGATGACTCTGATGGAGTAGAGCTGACGTTGTATGATGAGAGTGTATCCGCCAATCCTTTTATTAGGATGAATACGGACTCGGCAGTCAGTGAAGGTGTGTGGCATCACATTGTCTGTACTTATAATGGGGATGAAACTCCAACTGGTATTACCCTGTATGTGGACGGAGTTGCCCCAGCACAAACGGCATCTGATAACGTAAATTATGTAGCGTTTGAGAATAACGCAAGTTTGTTAAGGCTAGGATTTATCATAGCAGGAGGTAGTGTACCTTCTAGCTTCATGGACGGCAGCATGGCGGGTGGGCCACTAGGGCCTTTTGCAACCAATATTGAACTGACCGCGGAGCAGGTAAAGCGCCTCTATCAAATGGGAGCCCGGCTACTGGAACTGGTGTAATTATGGATAATCACAATAAAAAATCCGACCGAGATTTACTGATTGAGATTCATTCGGCAGTAGCGGTGCTAAATGAGAGGACCAAAGCTATCCCTCGGATAGAGCAACACATTGATGAGCTACAGGATACTGTCGCTAGACATGACAGTGATATTAAGTGGCTGAAGCGAATTGCGTATTCGGTAGTTCCGGTGATCGGAATTTGTGCGACCGTAATTGGTGGCTGGCTCAAGTGGTTAGGCGGGGTAGGAAACTAGCATGGCAATAGTAGGATATCCTCTCACGGCGACCTGGCTCTACGACGATAGTGTCTCTGCATACGTGAACAACACAATTGAGGCTCAGATAGAGGGTGGAACTGCCTTTCCTGCAATGGCTGAGGCCGCGGATCACCAGTACTATGGATTCAGTCGACGCATAGATGCGCTGGTGTTTGTGCTGAGTACGGCTGGTAGGTACACGGGCTTGAAGTGGGAATTTGGGATATCCGTCACCTCGTGGACGCAATTCGTCCCTACCCACGACTACGGGTTCGATGAGGAGAAGGAATACCTACGTTGGAGTATTGTAGCCTCGGACGTCGACAGGACCTGGGTGTCTTTTGCCTTAACCGCAGATAACCCACACTCATCAGTATCGTCGGTGCCTGACAGCACCTCTAGGTATTGGATCCGGGTTTCCGCCACGGCCATTACAACGGTTGCCCAGGTTAGCAGCGTTCTGTGCAGGCCCTACGTCTCGTATGCCTCAGCGGCAGATGTGCAGCGCCAACTACAGTTGAATACAGCCTTTACGGCTGGGGGTACGCCAATATCCCTGGAAACGGTGGAGGACTTTATACGGGGTGCAGAGGATTACCTTATCTACACTACCGGGACGAGCTGGCGACTGGAGTTCATTGAAGACGAGCTAATCAACTTCAAGCAGTACGGAATGAAGCTAAGGTACGAGGATATTGTCGACCTCTACAGCATCTCGGTGTACAATGGTGGGGTGTTCGAAGAAAAGATCGCGGGACGCACTCAAGATCTGCATGTGGAGCCAACACTTGGCATGCTCTACGTGTCTACCATCTTCCTGGATGCCATGCCTACCAATTTCAGGCGTAGCTACTCGTCCAGACGGGAGCAGGGAGCCTTTAAGCGGGCGGTCAAAGCCACGTACTCATGGGGCAAGGACATTCGCACCGATAAGTTTGGGGTGCAGGTGGGCAGGATTGCGGTGAAGCAGGCGTGTATTGACATCGTGACAGATCTTGATTTTACCCCCCTCATTCCGCATGGGTTGGACACCGTTTCCCTAAGTGAAAAGGTGCAAAATTGGGCTACGGATGTTGAAAATTTTGTTGATCGATTTAGCAAATTGAGGGTTGCCTAATGGCTGTTTACTCAGCAGTTGCCATTGACATAGATGACCTACAGACCTTATTTGAGGGCAACTGGGATACTAAGAGTGCGGCCGTTCCTGTACCTAAGTTCCTAACCACCGATGAGGTTAGGGTGGATCCAAGCATAGCCTGGGAGTCCACTCCCGTGGTAGGGGCGGTTAACATTATGATGGAGGATATCACCGAGGACCAGATGGGGTACGCTTATGAGTTCGTGAATCAGCGAGCCACGGTGACCTTGGATATCTGGACTCGTCGAGATACCGCTTCCGCGGGCGGTACTGGGCGTCAATACATGCACGACGTTAAGCAAGAGCTACGTCGAATTATATTTGTGAACAAGCACTCGTTGAACAACTGGCAAATTATGAAGTACCAGTCGTTTAGAGAGATCTATGAAGATTCGGTGGGCGAGACCACCGGTACAGGCAGGTTTCACGGGCAAATCAGGATACAGCTAGAAAACGACGCCATTAGGATTCCCACAGAGCTGGTATCCGAGGACGACTTTGACAGAGCCAACGCCGCTATTGGCAGTGATTGGACCAACATCACCGGCACCTGGAACGTGGACACCAACAAGGCAGCGTTGGCCTCAGCTACTGCCAGCGCCCGTACGACCTATACCCCGTCAGGGATTACGTTCAAGAAGAATCAACGGGTGCAGGTAGACATTACGGTGGCTAATGCGGCAGACGTGGGAATCGTGTTTAGATACACTGATGCCAGCAACTACTGGTACGCCAACCTGATTGAAACCGGGGGAATTAAATTCCTGCGGCTTCACTCGGTAGTGGCTAGCTCGGATGTACAGGAGGCTGAGATCCGAGAGCCTGGTTGGGCCGATGATGACATCGTAGAGCTGGCCATCGACTTATGTAACGATGGGATTGCGGTTCAATACAATGGTCTAGCTACTATTCAGATCGTGAGCACTAAGCTCAACACTGCCGCAGTCTATGGAATGTGGTCTAATAATGACCAGAACTCGAGATTTGATAATTACGCGATTTTCGAAACAAGTGGAGCTGGGAGGTAATAAGTTATGTCCGGTGGAGGAATTTGGAGAGCAGACCAGGTACAGTTCGCGATTGCGGAAGAAGCCGTGGATGGTACTGCCCCTGGGACAATCGCCACCATGCCCGGCCTCATAAAAGGTGGCATCACACTTCCCGACGTGGACTACGAGTGGGATCCGTTCTTTGGCGTCGGCCGTAGTGGACGAGCTCGTCAAGATATACACGAGGGACCACAGTCTTTTAGGGGTTCAATTCCTCAGATGCAAATTGGCCATGAGACAGGTAGGCTAGCTCTTGAACTAAGTATCGGTGAACACTCTGATGATGTGGTGACTTTAGCAGGGACTAATCCTGGAGTTATCACCTCCGTAGACGAGACAACCATGACTGATTCGGGGGAGGATTTTACTTCGGTTGGTGGTGGTGTAAAAGACGGTAACTTCGCCGTTTTTAGCGGTATTAGTGTAGGATATATTGATACTACAGTAGGAGGGGGTGTTACCGAGGTAACTGTTTTCCCAACACCTAATAGGTCAGGTACAAAAGGCTGGAATGGCCCGCAGCCAGCAGTAGGGGACGAGTACGAGATACGAAAAACCGAATCTGTTGGTACGGGTACTTCCGACAAATTTCTGGTACCAACTCAGCGTCAGAACACTATGTCCTGGGCGGTTAGGCATCGCAACTCGGCTAACCATGGGGCAACCTCGGTTGGTTCGAACTTGACGGTAAACTACCTAGGTGGCAAGGTTAATCGTTGGTCGTTGTCGGCCCAGGAAGGCGGAAAGTTGACGATGGCCTGGGACGAGGTGCTATTCAGAGACCTGCGTCACGACGTAGCGCTGCCGTCAACATCCGTAGCCAAGTACTCGGGTTCAACCACGGCCCCCACCGCTACACAGCCTACCGAAGAGCCACTGGTATTTAGCCAGGGCACTCTATCGCTGTTTGAGCTAGGTAACACCTTTGCTCGCATCACCTCCTTCAGGTTGAACGTGGATAACGCGATAACGGAGAAACGCTACATCGCCAAGAACACGGTGAGCGGCTCAGCTTCAATTGCACAAGTGCCCTTCGAGTTGATTGAAGGCAACCGTGTGATTACGTTGGAGATGGACACTGTCATGGAGACCCGAGAGTATTGGGAGCATCTGATGCGTCAAGGCCAGAACGACGCCTTGTCTGCAAAGACAGGATTTGACTTCGCCATGAAATTTGAAAACGCGGCGGGTACTGAGTTCTTCTATATCCAGGGACCAGCTCATGCTAATCCTGTGATTATCGCGGACAATTCCTTGCCGATTAACACCTCTAATGCGCAGTCCGCTACCTCCAATGTGGGGTGCGTACTTAACTCAGCTCCACACTCGATTGGACCAGAAGGAGAGCCTTTGATTGCGGTACGGCTAAGCATCGACGTACCAAATCTTGTAATGTGGTGGACCGACGCGTAGACCAATATCTAAGGTGTTCTGGGCCCCGTAGGCGAACGTAGATCAAAAAGGTGATGTAACATACACGAAAGGAATTTGACATGGAAGAACAGGTGATTGGAAGGGACGTAGAAGAGCTCTTCAAAGTAGCAGGAGAGAGGGAACATTCCTTTACCCACGGTGATAAGAAATGGACTTTTAAGTTCAGGACCCTCTCATGGGGTGAGCACTATCAGATCGTAGAAAATAGTTGGGGCACAGCCCAAGATCCAACTACAGGTGATTTAGTTCGCAATTTCGACTTTTCTGGCTATTATGAGCAAGTACTGATGCTGGTAATTACTCAGATGCCAGACGGCTCAGTTCCTAGCTTACAGGTTATACGTCAACTGTCCTCCACAGTAGTCACCCAACTAGTAACTTCAGGACTCGTACCTAGTCCTCTGTTACAGGTTGAGGAAGAAGCCATAAAAAAAGACTAGGCCGCCTCTTAGATGCCAATTCTGAGTCTCTTGAACAAGACACCGGGCTACTAGGAAGGCGGCTAGTTGAGTTAGAGCTAGTAGGACAAGGATTTAGCTACTCAGAAATTCGCCGAATGTCGGTGCAGGAGGTACTGGAGTTTAGCGCTGCCTTGGCCTATAAACATAAGTTAATGATCGAAGTTGAGGAAACCAAATGGTCTCAGGTAACTCCGAGCGAATACAACTAGAATTAGTAATTGATCAAGCCGAGCTGGAACGACAACTGGGCACGGTATTTCAATCTCCTGGTGGAGGTGTTCCAGGTGGGGTCAAGCCGGCCTTGGAGACTGGCTCCAAAGCTAAGCCAATGATGGTAGACGCCACAGGTAAGATGGCGTCAGGCATCGGTAGTCTAGCCAAGCTATCTGGAATAGCTCTTGGCATCACAGCCTTGGTGAAAAGTAGCCAGGTAGTAGGTACGACTATTGGGGCTTTGAACTCTGTGCTGTTTGCGATGGTGGACTCGTTCTTAGCACCCTTGGTCCCGCTCCTCCTGCCCCTGTTAACTAAGTTAACTAAAGGAATTGCCCCTGCAGCCCAGGCCGGTCAAAATGTCGCTGATACTGTTTCAGGTCTTAAGACTTTAGCCACTGGCAAGACTCCGGGTGGAAAAACTCTATCACCGGAAGAGTTGAGTAGCGCCCGCAAGGAAGTAGCGGGAAATATCGGCAAGGATTTACTAGACATTATCACCCCTGAAATATTCGGTAAGGATATATTTAGAGGTCCAACTCAACTTGCAATGAAAGAGCAGGGGCGGGGCGGGACTCAACCAAAATTTGGAGGTCTAAACCCTTTTAGCCTGGCGTTGGATCTAGTCGACCGATTTAAGTTTGGAATGTCGAAAGGAGCTCAAGGATCCGGTCGGCAAGAATTTTTGGGTAGGGAAATGGACCCACAAACCTTACAGAAACTTTCTGGCTTTGATGATGCCTCTCTAAAACGGTTCCTCGAGATTTCCGCCACCAGGCCAAATGTCAACATTAACATTGACGCGGGTAGCATAGAGGAAATGATCTCCAAGGTTCGTGATGAGTTAAATCGACTAACTCGAGACGATTACAGTCGCGGCTACCTAGGAGGCGGGTAAGTGGCTTCCCCAACTTTAGATGCTAGAATACGGATCAACACATATCAGCCTATTCCCTTGGGCCTAGGTGGAAGTGCCACCGACATCATCTTTAGATTGAAAGTGAGTCGTATTCAAAAAGATATATCGGATGGGACTACAGTACTGGCTCTTCCTGCATTCCTAACTAGCACATTAGGTTTCTCAATTATCAGGTTTATGATCACTCTTGATGGGGTGATAGTGGAAGATGGATCTCACTCTGCTCACCCGGTATCTACCAGCACCGAGCATGACCCCGACTGGATCGATATGGAAGAAATGGCGATAATGTGGAACAACGATGTAGGAGATACATTGCCACAACTAGAGATTCAGCATTCGGGAGCGGATTGGCGCACGTATAAAGGGGTGATTCAACAAGTTACGTTACATAAACGGGCGGGTCATCGTCAAGTAGATTTTAAGCTAGTTTTTGGCGTTGTATGGTCTTCAGATAACCCAACACTTAGAGAATGGAGCACGTAGATGGCTGATACAACAATCGACACTTCTGGTCGTGCCGTTCAACAGGGCATGGGCGATGGACGGTATTCTGTTTGGACCAGTGCTACAGATGGCTACTATTTTTACCTAACCAGTCTCCTGGAACTTGTGTATAGAAAAACAATAAATTCTGGAGCTACCTGGGGATCAGAAGTATCAATTGCTACCGCTACAAATTTCATGGGTGGCATCTCAATATGGTACGATAAGTGGACTTCAGGTGATACCGGTACCAACATACATATTGCGTTTTTGCGCAACCTTAGTGATGGAATTTGGTATGTTAGCTTTAATACCTTGGATGACTCACTTGGAACTATCAGAAGCGTTCAGAATAATTCAACTGCTTTTGGTACTACCGTCTTTGGGACAACTATTTCTAAAGCTCGGGGCGGAAATTTATACATAGTTTACCACGATATTGCAGGAGGTGCCTCGCTTATTGGAATGGAGCGATCCACAGATGGAGGGACCACGTGGACCGCCAGGGCCAATCCCTTTTCAGGAGAGGATGCTACCAAAGACTGGGGTCTTTTATTTCCGGGTAATGAAGCTGACGATCAAGATATGTGGCTGGTTTGGTGGGACATAGACGTTGATGAAATTAGCCTTAAGACTTACGACGACAGTGCAGACTCATTCTCCGAAACTCTAATATCGAGCGGTATGAATATGGTTTTAACTGTCGCGCACCAGATGGCGGGCGCGATTCGACATTCAGATAATCATCTAATTCTTGCGGCGCATACGGAAGCAACGGCATCAGGTGACCTGAAAGTTTTTGACATAAATGGATCTGCCTCAATCACCACAAAGACAAACATCTTTACAGCTACCACAGTTAGATTTGGAACCTGTCTAACCCTAGATCAAGATAGCGACGATATTTATGTTGGATTCGGTGATGGTTCTCTTGGAACATCGACTATGCAGATTTTCTTTGTGAAATCTACTGATGGTGGCAGCGCGTGGGGAGCGGAAACCTTAGTAAATGAGTCCAACACAAAGCACAGGGGAATCTATTCTGATCATGGTTCGTCGGGGCACGAGTATCGATTCCAGCCAATCTTCTATGATGACAGTCTAAATGACTCGTTTACCAATGTGGGATCATCCATACAATTAGGAGATGCGGGAATTGAGCCTACAGAACTGTCATCCTTAGAAGTTACCTATACACCTTTACTTGGCGGGACCGCAATAGATTTGCAATTTGACCTACGCATTGAGGAGTGGAAGGAAGTCATAAGCTCCAATCCTATAGTGTTGGCCAACCCTGGATTTTCAAACCTGGCTATCACTGTTAATAAGCTCAATTTTTTGATCACTATCAAGGGATACTTTACAGTCAATCATAAGGCGCATCCACTAACGACGGCTGTAGTCCATGGCCCTGATTTCATTGATCTGGAAGAGGCCATAATACTGTGGAATAAAGAGGCTCCGACTAACAAGATGAAGCTCAAGTTAAATGTTGAGGGGACGGACCGGGTGTACGAAGGAATCATCCAGAGGCTGGTACTTGTGCAGTCTGGAGGAGTAGAGCAGCAGGAATTTATCATGGAATTTGCGGTAGCTTGGACCAGGACCGTGCCGGCAATTCGAGAGTGGAATTCGTAGAGGAGTATCCTAATGGGACAGTTTAGTAAAGTCGAAATTAACAACAGTAGCAGAGGATTCATTGAGGAATCTGCACTAGTTGAGTTAACCTTAGAGTCAAGTTTGTTTGGATTCATTCGAACTTTGACCCTCTTTTTGGATAATGGTAGTACCAATAAACCGTCCATTCAAACTGGGACTCATACCGGCAGCAATAATAGTACCACTACCCTAACGGATTCTGCTGCTGACTTCATCAGAAATACGGTGCAGCCAGGAGACATAGTCACAAATACGACAGATGCTAATGCCCAGTGGGAAGTAGTGTCGGTAGATTCGGCTACCCAATTAACTGTTCAATTACATACCTCTGCTGGTGGAGATGATGACTTCGACACGAGTGACACGTACCTTGTCAACAAGCGATTGCTGGAGGAGCTGTATGTTGCATATAAAACAGACATAAAACTCACTAGCAGATTGAATAATAAGGTATTGTTTAGAGGAATTGTACAGGAAGCCCTACCCTCGGATAATCAAGGTCGCTTTATGAAGATAATCGCCGTCAGTCACGAAGCTGAGCTGCGGGATGGGTCTCCTGATACGTCAAACTCTGGGGATGCCAGATCGGCGGTACTGCAAGATGCGATAAACGACATAGAAGGAAATACAAACCAATTCCTATTTCCCCTGCTATCATCCAGTGAAGCCACCCCGGGAATTGAGCACTCTCCTAATTCAAAGACCGTCGCCCCTGACTTTGCAAGTGCGACCAGAGGGGCCCTGGCAGCCTTTATCGATATGGCCAAGACTGAGCCGTGGTGTCATGAAGATCTGTTAACTCCTGTCATACCTGCGGTCGCTGCCACGGTAGATGACGAAGCCCAAGAGTTGACAATTTCAGCTAATGGGAATCTCGCCCAGAGCTTTACAGTTTCCAGTATGACGCTAGTCTCTAAGATAATGTGTCATCTAGGAACCACGGGTACACCTCCTTCAGGAAACTTGTACGTCCGCATTGAAACTAACGATGAGGATGGCGACTCCGTTGCCTTGGATGTTCCTAGTAAAGAGTTGGTAACATCATGGGCTGAGTCGAACCTGGTGAACATTACTAATATCACGACGGCTGCAGGGACGGACATATTCTTTGTGTTCGATGAGCCGGTGGCGCTTAGGGACAACGTAACCTATTGGATTGTGCTGGCATATCAAGAAGACAATAATTCGGGAATTAGTGCCGGTGTAAACTTTGTACAGTGGCAAGACGATTCGGCAGCGGGCTACGCAAATGGCACCATGGCCCTATACACCGGGACGACTTGGGCCGCCTCGGCTGGCAAGGACTTTCATTTTTCCATCTACGATTTTGAGTATGGCTGGTGGTTCTATGATAAATCCGGAGATGCGTGGGAATACCAGACCACCGCTGTAGAGGTGGAGGATGTAACCCGCACCCACTTTATGGGAACTCTTGCGGGGGCGGGAAGTACGGGGGATAGGCTTTACATGAGAGCACCTGCGCCGTTTAAGGGGATTGATCTTTTAGTAGAGAACCAGGTTGCCAACTCTGAGTATGGCACCATAACGGCAAAGTATTTCGCTGGAGTGGGGGCTAAGATTACGGGGGAACACACGGGATCCGACAACCAGGCTACAGTGCTATCTGATTCTGACAAGGAATTTCGACTATCCGCAGTCGCTGTAGGAGATGTACTGTGGAATTTGCCCGATGACTCCTATGGCATCGTTACAGTCATCGCCAAAAATGACCTGACTGTAGGGGATCTTAGGAATGGCTCGGGAAATGATTGGGATAAGGGCGACACCTACGCAGTCATCAACTTGGAGCTGGTTCAAACCGGGACAGAAACCGCCGGTGGCACGACTACCATGACGGACTCTGGGGCGACTTTTGACGTGCAGGGAGTTAGAGAAGGGGACCTGCTAATCAATGTCACCGATAATTTAGTAGACGTAATCACGGCCTATACCGGCACCACCATCACCACTGGCAGCAGCCTAACATGGACTATCGGGGACACCTATAAGATAGTAAGTCGGTGGAGGGCTTTGACCATTAAGGGGCTGGACGAGGTGACGTTCCTAGCAACTGGCATCGTTAAGTTAGAGTGGGAGATCCCCGGAGACTGGGTGCCTACCTTTATTGAAGCCGGCAGCCCCGAGGCTTCTGGGCCGTCCGGTGGATCTTTTGTCACCATCAATGACTACCGAGGCTACTTTATCTCCATTCAATCCACCACCAGTCCGGGAACCCTGGCCCAGGTTGACAAGGTGACAATAGTTCCAGGGGCGGGCTACTCACTACTGGTATTGGATGAAACTCGAGCTGACGTGATCATTGCAACAGGTGGCACTCACGATGGATCCGCCAATGCCTCAGCTCTAACTGATACTAGCGAGGATTTTATAAACACTCACGGCGTATTGATTGGGGATATTGTAGACAACATAACCGACGGCTCCTCTGGAACCATAACAGGATTCTCAACGGATACAAATAAATTCGATACCATCGCAGCCACGCTGTCTGGTGGAACCGATAACGACTGGGACTCTAGTGATAAGTGGAGGATTAAACGTAATCGATTTAAGATAGTATATTTTAGGAATGGATCAAAGCCTTTTGGCCGACCATCTGTATACGGACAGACCTTGAGAGACGGCGCGGTACCTTCAAACCAGACCACGGCAATACTATCATCTAAGTTTAGCGAATCAACGCGATCAACGGTTAATCGAGTCAGAGTCGTGGGGAGGACTTCCGGAGGAGCCGTTGTCGACCAAGTTGTGAACAACATCACCTCGCAGCGAGAAGATAAGCGAATATCTACGAAAGCGGTGGTTGATTATTCCATTCGATCAACGGGCGAGGCTGACGATAGAGGTAATGCGGAATTAGCCCGACTTGTGAGCCGCTCACGGAGAGCCCATATAACTACCCTAAAATTGCCCATGTACACCAAGACATTTGAGCGCCAAAATTGGTTTGCGTCGGGCACCAATCTACTACATAAGCTTGATGGTACAGGATCGGCGGTCACGGTCTACGAGCATGATGGAGGTAACGATTCCGCGAGTCTAATCGACACTAGCGTGAATTTCAACAAGTGGGGGATTGAGATTGGGGACCTGGTAACTAACTCCACTGACGGGTCCACCATGGCCGTAACAGGGATTAGCACCACCACCAACGAGGGAGATACCCTAACGGGAACCTTGACGGGTGGGACAGGTAATGAATGGGACAACACAGATGAATACAAGGTACAGCGACGAAAGCACGTAGATGTAGGAGACCTGATAAGGGTAAAGGTGAATGATCCAGGTTACATTGATAAGGACTATCTCGTGGTGGGTCTAATCTACCATGAGCCCTCATTCGCGTGTACCATGAGGGTGTCTGAAAATCTAATTGCGCCCTCGGTGGGGGATCAACAGACAACGGGTGAAGTGTTACAAAACATTCAAGATGACGCCAGACGGGCGTTACAGATAGCGAGCTACTAATCACTCAAAAGGAGGATTTATGAGTAGCATCACGGTCCCGAACAGGGTTACCTACTTGGTGCCTTGCGAGGAGTGAATCATAATGGCCCGACTTAATTGCCGGGCCATTTTTTGGTTTAAGGGAACTATTCCCAGTTGAAAATGAAAGCCAATTTGCCAGTGTCGTTGTGGAAGGTGAACCCAATTCTGTGGTCCGGCAGGGTGATCCTGTGATAGCCGTCCGTGGATTTCTTTTCCTCAATTTTGCCGATGGGCGCCGATCCATCATTCAAGGGCTGCTCATTGCGCAGTATCTCAAGTAGCTTTTTCGAGTCAGTCATTTGAAGTCTCCTTATCCTCGTCTTCTTCATCAACATCGTAGGTCTCACCACATGTCGAGCACCAGTTATGAGCCTGACCATTGACGGCCTCCTCTGAGGGCACAAACTCGTATGTGTGCCCAGACCATTCACAAGGGGTGTATTCACTGTAGTTCATGAGTTATTCTCCCGGTGCTGTGTCAAGTGTTCTTGTACTCCGGCGATACCAAAATTCGCCTCATATTTATCCGGTACCTGTATAGGCTCTATATTTTTGTCATAAGCTAGTTCGTAGGTATATGCTCTCGTCCATCCACAAACACATTTCACTTGAGCTTTGTTCCAACGGATTTTATGTCCATCTGGCATTACTTGGTTTTTTGTAGTAATGTAACCCATGTGTCCTTTGGCTCCCTTATTTAGTAGGTTACGCTGCCAAATAGCGTCCCATCAATAGTGATGCTTATCTCGTATTCGCTAATAGGGCTGATGACGACGTTGTTGTCGTCGATGAACTTGTCAAGGTCACTCTCGGTCCAATCGGATGGTGGAGTGTCCAGCCCCAGGTCCTCGGGTACGGTTGACATAAGGTTTGCGTCCATGTCTAGGATGAATGCTACGGTAATTTCTTTTTCAAACTTGGTTAGCTTCATCTAATTACCTTTCATCAATTTATTCTTTTTCTTGATGTATATCGCGGTAGCTTCTTTTCTGGAAGAGGCCTTAATTTTTTCAGGAAGTCTAATTGACCAGTAAACTTCGAGTTTTTTCATTTGGTTGGTCTCCTAATTTGATTTGGTATATTTATTATAAACCATTAGAGAGCATTTGTACATACCAAAGGTACCGCGTGATATGGTACTTCTAGGCATGTACAACCGCAGTTATATAAGGTATAATGAAATAGAAGAATTACAAATGAGGTTAAAAATGTTTACCATATACAACATCCCAATACAGAATCTTCCAAAGTTCCTTGAAAAGTCAGGTAAGCTAATAGATAGGATAGAACGCAAAGGATTACACGGGGTCGTCAGTGTTGAAGTTCATCCTGAACTAGACTTCGTGGAACATGGTAAAGAGGAAAGTACCCTTTATCGTCCAGTGTTCGTTAATGCGGTTGCCCCTAAGTTCAACGGTTGGACATTTGCAGCGTCTCTACAGAGAACCAAGAGCGAGCACGGAGTAGGGACCGTCATAAGGCGGTCGCCGGGCGTAGAGGCCGACTTATCCAAATGGCAAAAGGAAACAGCGTCCTGGTGTGATCACTGCCAAACTTCCCGGTATCGAAGAAACACCTACATCGTTAAGCACGATGATGGGTCATTAAAGGAAGTAGGGAGTTCCTGCATACGCGACTTCCTTGGTCAAATTGATCTCAACCGCCTAGCTGAGTACTTCAAGTTTCTTAACGGTATGGTCTTTCTACGCCACAACTATGGAAGCACACACGAGAATCCGACGTATAGCACAGAGCAATTTCTTGGTTACGCCGCCCAAACGGTACTGGATTATGGCTGGGTTAGCCAATCAAAAGCTGAGTATGGCGAAAAGCACGCCACCTCTATGGAAGCCAGCTACGCTTTTTGCTGGTATGTTCTAGGAACTCGGCCGCAACGGTGGACCACCGCCCCTCCTAAGCCTAGCGAAGAGGCTATACACATTGCAACCCGTGTTATGGAAGAAGCGTTGAGTATGGATCTCTCTAACGAAAATAGCGATTGGAAGTACAACATCAAAACACTTTGCACGCTGGGAGTTATGGAGATGCGAAACATTGGTCTTATGACCTCTGCCGTTCTTCTCTACTTCCGGCCTGTATGGCAAGAAGAAAAGAGATTAAAAGACCTAGAGGCCATTGCAGATTCAAGCGTACTTAACGAATGGATTGGCGTTGCTGGAATTCGACAAGATTTTGGAATAGTTGAACTTGTAAAAGTCATTCCATCCGAAACGCAGTACGGTGCTCTCTTCGTCCATAAGTTTGTAGATGCTGATGGGCGAACGCTCGCATGGTTTACAGGTAGTAATCATGAGCTGGGCCAATACATCTTAAAAGGGACGGTTAAAAAACATGCTGAGTGGAACAGCATCAAAGAGACTCACGTTTCCCGATGCGTTTTAAAGTCCCTCTAAATTGGGATGCGCTACAGCATATAGCTGGGGTATAATACTATTAAATCAGCTCCTCAATAGCACTTATAAACAGAGGCTATAGGCTATAATTTTTAGTAAGGAGAGTAATTAATGATACGTAAACTGAAAAATAATGAAATAAAAGCTTTACATGAAATGTTCAAGAAATACGACTCATTACCGCCGGGCTGGATCAGTGAACATATTCCTGCCTCAGGTATCTTCTTGAAAAATGCAGATCAGGATATGATGGAGATCATTACAGAGGTTAATTCAGTCGGGTTCAAGCCCGAGGATTTTCTGGAGCAAACTCATCGATTCTACACCAGACGTGCTTGGGCGACATTCCTAGAGCGAGGGATCTAGTCTTAAACTTGAGAGGAGAGCTAACATGGGGGCATTTGGAGATCGACCATTCGAGAATGACGCAGCCCTGGACTGGCTGGCAAAGGCTCAGGGGTTCGCCTTATATGAGCTGAAGAAGGCCGTGATCATGAAGGATTGGGACATTGTTCGGGCAGTGGTTGACTTTGCCCTGTCCAGTGAAATTCGCCATCACTGGGTGTGTAGGGAAGATGTTGAGCCCTATCTGGATGCCTTGCAGCTCATTCCTACAAGTTGGATCATTCCTGAAAGCTGGCTCATTAATTGGGATCACCCAAAGGCGGTTGTCATTCAGGTAGTGTTAGCTTCCAGGGCACTAACTGAGATCGTGGAGGAATTTAATGAGTAGCGCGTGGTTAGTTGAGGAAGCCGAGAGTTTTCGTAATCGAACCCTTGAAGCATTGGACCGTCAGCGTTGGGAAGAGGTGATAGCCATATCAAGTTTTGTCGTTAGTAGTCCGATATTTACTCTATGGACTACCAAGGAAGAGGTTGCCACTTACATTCACGCCCTTGCAAGAGTGCCCATGATGTGGTATGATGGGTGTAGCGATAAAGCCGAGGCGTGGCATAACGTATCGGGTATCATGAGAACCTTAAGGGTAATTCAGGAGGAACTCAGTGGCTAAGAGAATTTGTCCAGGGTGTAATCAGTCCGTCCGTCTCAAGTCAGGTATTCACAAGAGCTGCGTCGAGAAGCAGGCGGCTGGGGCGAGGGTATGCCGGGGATGCAACAAGCCCACTCGCCTAAAATCAGGGGTGCATAAGGGCTGTGCTGATCGGACGGAGGTAACTCGCAACTCTGAGGGTCAGGTGATCTGTCCTGGGTGCAAGCGGCCAACTCGACTAAAGAGTGGTTGGCACAAGTCATGTCAAGTGGTCTTAGAGTCTTTGAGAGTGAGAGAGATAGTTCATGTGAATGTTCCGGATGACATTCCGATGATGTTGTCTCGTGCCGCCTTTGGAGGCGTATGTCCTATCAAGTCGGGCTTGACGGCCGAGTACAAGACGATAACCGTGGAGTTTGATGACGATTGTCCCACCAGCATACCTTGTCTGGACATGGAAGCTACGCTGGCGGTTAAGCCGCCTACCACGGATCCAAGTGACAGCTTTGGGTGGCCGGTAGACATGGCGGTGTCAGCCCGTCGCAAGATGGTTGAGCGAGGTATAATAGAAGAGTACGTTATAAGTGCGGTATCGGTAGTTAGGGTGGATTCACCTTGTTACAACTGCACTCGAGACGGTAGGGAATCAATAGCAGAATTGCAGAGTACAGGAAAGGGGGTTAGTCGTAGCCTGTTAGGAAACGTTGATGCACAGGAGCGAGAGGCTAAGTTGGATAAGCGGATTAAGCGCCAGGTTGTAAAGCGCAAGCGCAATTAGGAGAAAATTATGTGCAGACGAGCAACAGAGTTGGGAATGCAGATGAAAGTAATCGAAGAACTTTTGGATCCTCATTGGAGCGGGGATGCTGAGTCTACTATTAAGAATTTGATTATTCATGCGACGAACGAAGAGGATATCGCTCGGGATGAGATTTTCCACGTTACTAAAGCTGGACAAACATTCACCCGAGAGTCCATCACCAATGGGCATGTGAGACGGCTGGCTCATAGTCTTCAAGGCTACATTCATGACGGTTTGGTTCGCGACGGCTATAGGGTTTTCAAGTGGCCTTCCTTTAGGGAGTACATGAACAAGTTATTGATCCTCATGGAAATTCGGGATTTGCGTAAAGAAGCCGGAACGTGGGGAGAATAGTGACCATGACAGAGTGCATGGATCATCCACCAGATTTTCTTCCTAGTTGGTCTCCTCAAGGACCATCGGTACCTTTAGAAGTTAAGGATGTCGTGCGGTGTGAGCATTTTGGAGACGCTGCCGTGGTAGAATGGGAGTGGGACAGCGAGAAGTTTAATCGACGAATGCATTATTTTGCACGGTGGACAAACCATAAGCGCGTAAAAGGCTTCGTTGGTATAAGTCTAGGAATCTACAGTGACTGTGCAGAGCAGTGGGAAGAGCAGCGTCGATGGCTACTGACCAATCAAGCCCAGTACATTTTATTTTAAGGGGGTGATAATATGCCAATGCCATCAAGTGGTTGGAGTTGCAGCTACTGTAAGGACAGGACTAATATCTTCATGCGTCAGGCCTATGATGACGTGGTGAAGCACGAGGAGACAAGTCACCCTAACCAGGTTCTGAAAAGCCAAGTAGACGATCTGACTCGATGGGTGGTGAGGATCCGACGACAGAGACTTTGGATGTCTGGAGAGAAGCAAGCCTTCTTGGATAGGATTAAGCGAACCTTTCCTGAGCAGGTTATCTTGATCGTGGAAGCGAGGTGCCAGGTGATCCTTAATGAATTGTTAACGTAAGGTTATCAATCAGGGGTGTACTAATGATGAGATGTATGATACAATGAATAAGAGCAGGTTAACAACACTATTAGGAGAAACACATTGACATCGTCTTACATTCATCACTTTGGAGCTATAGCTTCTGCCTCGAAGAAAACGTTGGGGGGCAAGGGATTTGGTCTGGATATGATGACCCGGATGGGCCTTCCTGTGCCCCCAGGATTTGTGGTTACGGTAGGTGCTCACCAGGACCTTATGTCTGGGACTCACGAGATAGATATCACCAACCACATCCTTAATGCAATCGACGATTTGAACACGGCCACTAGTCTGACATATGGTAAAGATATGTTGGTCAGTGTTAGGTCAGGAGCTGAGGTTTCCATGCCTGGGATGATGGATACGATACTCAACTGTGGCATTACTTCGGATTCCCTTCCCTGGCTAGTGGAAACTTATGATGAGGAAGTTGCCTACCGGCTATATATAGATTTCCTAGCCCAGTTCGGCAAGGTCGTCTATAAATCCTCTGCCTGGGTATTTCAGAATCCTTACACTTGGTTTCGAGGTAAATTTTATTCTCCCATCAACTTTATCTTTACCAGTGAAAAGTACCTAGAATTAATTGAGAATCTTAGAGTGGAATTAATCGATTCCTACGTTGGCGCTTTACTTGACAATCCTAAGTGGCTGGTAATTCAATGCGTGAAGGCTGTTTGGGAGAGCTGGTTTTCTTCAAGAGCCTCAGCCTATCGTAAGAACTTCAATATTAATTCTAAGGCTGGTACCGCTGTAAATATCGTAAAGATGGTGTACGGCACTCTTGATAACCAATCGGGAACAGGAGTAGTATTCTCTCGAAATCCGGCTATTGGTGGCAAAGAGCTATATGGGGAGTATATGTCTAGAGCTCAGGGAGAGGCGTTGGTAGGAGGAGCTAAGACACCCTCCCCGATTGAGAAGATGAAGGAGTTCCTGCCTAAACAGTATAGTCAACTAGAGGAAATTGCGGCTCAGCTAGAGATAGCAGATCGTAATGTGCAGGACATTGAATTCACCGTTGAAAGTGGGACACTGTATATCTTGCAACAGCGGGCCGCCAAGCAAACCTCACAGGCTAAGTTGATCAATACCGTGGCTCTTGTAGACGAGGAAATTATCACTATTGAGGAGGCGGTGGACAAGATTGACCGAACGGCTCTGGAGCAATATAAACATCCGACAATAGACCCAGAGGTTCGCAAGAGCCTAACCCCGTTTATCAGTGGACTAGCGGCTAGTCCAGGAGTAGTTACCGCCCCCGCGTCGATGTCAGTGAAACACGCGTTGGCTCATCCTGGGTCTATCTTGATAGTGCGGCAGACAGAGCCTGAGCATGTTCCTGCAATGATTATCTGCGCAGGGATGCTTACCTTTAATGGAGGTATCACCTGTCACGCCGCCGTGGTATCCCGAGAGCTTAACATCCCGGCAGTGGTGGGTTGCGAAGATGTGTGGGAAGCCGATGATATGGTTATCAACGGTAGTAGCGGCAAGGCAATCTACGAGGGTGAAATGGTAACCCTTGATGGTACAATGGGTGTTGTTTATGCTGGTGCTGTGGACGAGATCATAGTTGATTACACTGACAGTGACATCTATAGAAAAGTTCGTGGGTGGCTAGACGACAACACTCACATCAGTGATAAGGTTTTTACGATCGGTATAATAAATCGTTTAACATCTGATTTCGCTGAACAGGAATTTGTTGAGCCTGATGATGACGCGAAGTGGTGGCCAGAGATCATTATGAATTTGAACCTAGACCAGATAGCCGTTGATTTTTACCTGCTCAGTAACTGGGTAGTTGGTAGGCCAGATATGCGGCCTGTGCTAACCAGGTACTCCGAGGTAGTGTCCTCGCAGCTGGCGATCTATCTAGACGCGGCCTGTGGAGGCGAAGCCCGGCATAAGTCTGGAGGATTTTACTCTATGAATACCTTAATGGCGCGAGGGCTGGCTAGGCAAGACTGGCGAGCACTTAGGATAGAGCATGGAGTTAATATCCTACAGGAGTTGACATCAGCTTTTAATGACGGTTATTGGAAAAGTCAGTTTGGTGGTACCGCGTGGGCCAAAGCTTCTGAGTTATTGACAAGGTTTCTTACAGGTGAGATCACACCTATAATATTCGTGGACTTGGCCTTTGACTTAGAACATAACAGCGGTACGATCTTCAACAAGATAGCCGGTGAAGGACATCGCGATGGGTGGCAGATGATGCGCCTGAAAAGTATACTAGATCAGAAGTTTCATGGGAACCTGGAGAAATTTGAAGAGTACGCCAGTTCGGGTGTTAAAGAGTTGGTGTCCTACGCTCAGGATATTTGCGAATCCCAGGTGACTGTTGATGGATACGAAGCGGTAATGGCGAATTTAGAAACCGAGTCACGAGAGATATCTGGTGGATTTAGAGTAGGCGACCATATAAAGGTACGCATGAGCTCTCGCGCGAAAAAACTTCGAGGACGAGAAGGTACGATTAAACATGTGAACACCGCGCCAATAAGCTTGTGGGTGGATTTTGGTTTCAAGTGTGTATATATCCGCCCTAGTGGATTAGATGTGATCGAACATTCCGACGGGGAAATACGAAAATACATACGAGGGGTACGATGACACAGGTAACCATTAACGCATCAGCACGCGTTCCTTGTCGACATTGGCAAGATGAACTTAATATTGGAGGTCATACGGTCTGGGCTAGTGGGGTACTGGGAGCGCCTAAGACCGGATCCATTCCTCAACTAGGAGTGTATATGGATCCAGACTGGCTTGCATATTTGGATTTGGAGATGGTTACTCCTGGGCTGAACTTAGGTAAGTCAACTGATGAAACGGCTTACTTTGTACCCTGGGGTGACTACAAGGCCTTGAATGGTGATCGATTTAAGCGGATCGTAAAAGAGGTCGCTAAGAAGATTCGTCAGGCCACTATTGTTGAAGTTGGTTGTGGGAGTGGACATGGTAGGACGGGCACTTTGTTAGCAGGGCTTATAGTTGAGATTGAAGGCATGTCTGCGGCTAACGCTATTAAGTCCATTCGTAGTCGTTACTGTAATCAGGCCGTAGAGACCCGTGATCAGGAGGATATGATATATATCCTTACTGGAGAAGATCTGCCCCCTAGACAGCCAATTAGAACGGTTGGATCAGCGTTCGATTGGAGACAGTATTTTGATTTGGAAGATGACGAAGAGGAAGACAGCGACGACGATAATTTCCCGATTATCAACATAGCCCATACGCGTGATGGACTAATATGCTCTATCTGTAATTATAGGGAATGTGGGTATCCCGATTTGCATGACCGAACATGGGACTACGGGGTCTGCGGATTAGATTTCGATAGGTGCATAGAGTTAATCGGATCCACAGGAAGAAAAGCGCAGACCCATCGCAGGAAGCACAGGAGGGAAGACTAATGGCACTAACTATTACACCAGAACATTTTCTATTTGAAGAGATAAAAGATGGACTCGAAAGTATCTTGGGTGAGTTGAAGTTGGTCAAAGCCGCAGGCAAAGAGGTGGATGTTCAGAACAAAAATTTACGGAAAAGACTAAATGCCTATTCAGATATGATAGGCGGCAAAGATGACCGGGTCATATTTCAGCTTGGAAAGGACAACCTTGAACGACGTGTTAGTGGTGGTAAAGAGCACATTGACATGGATCTATTAGAGGAGACGCTGGGTACAGATCTATTCAAGAAGTGTTTTTCAAAGGTCACAACTTCGGAGTGGGACGAGAAAAAGTTTACAACTCTGCGAACTCGTGGTATAATAACAGATGAGATGCTACGAAAATCAATGGCACGATCAAACGTGACCACCTCGTTGTACATCACCAAGAACAAAGGAGATGACATTGACTAAAGAAGAAATTCGAGTAGCTTGTTTCGTGACTGGTAATACCCAAGGCATCTTGAGGAGATTTGACCATCCGCTTAAAGCCTATGTGAGTCAGGTGGCGTTAACCACCTATCGTAGTCAGATAATCAAGACTAAACATCTTGTCAGTAAGAAAAAGATTCGGGTGTTAATTGGTCCATTAAGGGATCGGTTGGATGCCTTGGAGCCGGTGATTCATGAAGGTGGTTAAGTTTCCAGATCAGTATGCCCCTAGCGACTTTAGCGATTACATTGTCGAGAGGGGAATCGAGTTAGGTCTGTGCGACTCTTTTGGTTTTAAGGCTCTGATGACCAGAGCCTTTAAGCGGATATTGACAGAGTTTTCTGACAAGTATATGCTGATGATGGTGATCGAGCACTTACTTCATGGACCCTTTGTACAGAAGGTGGGAGTGACAGAAAAGCTCGTGTCAACAGGGGTGGTTGAGGTAGCCTTGCGCCAACTGGGTACTCAGAGTCCTTGGAAGTTTCTTTACTATCGTCGGTTTATCTTGAATCAAGGAGAGGCCGAGTACTACGACTATATGTTGGGAATTTTGGAGGACGCTAGAACGGCGCCTTCAGGTAGCAGCCCACCTAAGGGAACCTGGGAGAGCAACGTGACTTGGGCTACCAATAAGTTAAATGCTGCCATCATCACTATCAAAGGTCGTCAAGATTGCATTGGAGGAGTGGAGCAGTTCACCTATACACCACCGCCAGTCGAGTATCTAACCGACCATACGCTGGAGATTCTAAGACGAGTAAAGGAGATGCGCAGTGCCGCTAACACCGGATGAAGCAGAGGTTAGGTTAATCTCTTCAATTAACTCCTCTGCGGATCTTGCATTGGCAAGTAAACGAGGGGTGTCAATTGAGACATTTTCTATCTACGGGGACGTGTGGATGTTCATGCTCGAATACGCTAAGATGTATAATGGGCAAATTCCTATATCCGATGATCTAGAAAACAGTTTCAGAAACTCGGACACACCTATAGCGATAATAGAAGGCGGGGATTTAGAATACTATGTCAACGAGATACTGAAGCAACACCTCATTAGGAAGGCCCAGGAGGCCATTAGAGAGGGGTTCGGCGATAAAGGTGTAAGACTACTCAAAGATCCTTTTGAAGTGGTCCAATCAGTGGCCCTTAATCTGCAGCAGTTGAGTCGTCAACAAGAAAAGGGTGTAGCCTTCTTTGATCGAGACGCCGCTGATAGGCTTGGTTGGTTACAGGCAAAGATCGACGCCTATCAACGTGATGAACCACTTGGTATTCCCACAGGCTTGACGGTCTTTGACTCGTATCAACAAGGTTGGCAGCCCGGCGAAACCGCCATGATAATTGGTCCTAAGGGTGTCGGGAAGTCGTGGTTCATGATGTACGAGGCGGTGGTAGCATACGCCGCTGGATTCAAGGTGTTGTTCCTATCACCAGAGATGAGCTGGGAGCAGGGGGCACTAAGATTTGATGTGCTATTGGCACATAGATATAAACAGCAATTTTCACATGACGTGCTCACCTCCGGTCGGGACGCAGATCTAGTAGCATATGCCGCTTGGTTAGATAGCCTTACAGATCGAGAGGAGTTCATCTGTGTAGATAACGCTGACTTGATGGGTTTTACTCTTACCAACATAAGTGCTCTGATAGACGAGTATCGACCGGATATCACTATATTGGATGGAATACATCTCGTGAAAAGTTTAGAGACAAAGTCCGACTGGCAGATCATAAAGGATTGCGCGGATGGATTAAAAGCTATCGCGCTGGCACACAAGTCCGTGGCCATATGGTCCGGACAGGTAGACCGTGATGGTATGAAGAATCCTACCGAGCCAGTGTCTAGCGGCGCGCAGGCGGCATATTCTAAGGCGGCGGTAGAAGCCGCAGACCGATTGATCACCTTAGGTACCGTGGAGAATAATCCTGCAAGGAGATCCTTTAAGGTGCCCAACAATCGGTCAGGTAGAGAGTGGTTGATCCGACAATACCTGACGTTTAACGTCGATGTTGGCAACATTGAGCAGGTAGATTTCTTGCCGCCAATGGCATTTGGTGAAGAAGAGGAGATGGACTTTTGAACAAATCAGATAAGCCGAGATTTTATACTTCTAACTTTATCAATACTAAGTCGTACGTAATTGGTTATCTAGGACCTACATATCCTAAAGATACAGAAGTGGTTGAATTACAGATACGAGTAAATGGGGCAGTTGTTACGATCAAAGGAACACTTCATTATGAGGGAAACCCATGGACGTAGCCGCTGTGTTAGACACACTGGGCATAGAGCTAGAGGACGAACGGCATAATCGACTAGTTGCACGGTGCCCGTTTACGTCGCATGAGCATGACGAAGATAGCCCTGGGTTTAGCGTGTTTAAAGACACAGGTCATTGGATATGCTTCAAAGGGTGTGGATCAGGGACGCTGACTCAGCTTGTGGCTAAGGTTGAAGACATAAGCGACGCCCTAGCATTAAAGATAGTTCGAAGTCAGGGTCTAGTATATTCCGAGAGTCAGATGGATAGCTGTTTTCCTATAAATAGCGAATATCAAGGCAAAGTTCTTGATAATTTAAGGACCGATTATTTTAGTCAGTCGGTATTGAAAACAAGTCAATACATTATTGATCGAGGATTTACTCGTTCGACTCTAGGAACTTGGGGCTTTAGATACGACGAGAAATTAAATGCGATTGTTATACCCACATATGATTTTACTGGGCGGCATGTAGTAGGTGTAACTAGACGAGAGGTACCAGGGTACCCTCTTATGCACAAATACATGCATCATCCAGATTTTGAAAAACAGAGGTACTTGTACGGCGCTCATCACTATCAAGCAGGTGATGGTGTGGTGACGATCGTTGAGGGACAATTAGACTGCGCGTGGCTTCATCAATGCGGTGTTACCTCTGTGGTGTCTATACTAGGCCTATATGTTTCAAAAAGTCAAGAGACCCTTATTTCAAGATTAGGGCATCGTGTTCTACTAGCTTTAGATAATGACTCGGCTGGTAGAGAAGCGTCGCTGCGACTAGAATTTCAATTAAGGGAACGATTTGAAGTTGATGTGCTGGTGTGGCCAAAAGATGGTGCCGATGCACAAGATTTTAGTGAAGCCGAGATTCACGATATCTTTAACGAGCGGAGGTACGTATGGGAAGGCAGATAGTGTACAGAAAAGTTCTTTTTGAAGGGTCAGACAGCGATGGTATTTTGTATAAGTTCACTATAGAAGATGACAGAATACCAGGTTTGGAAGATCAGTTGATCAAGATACACACTGCTCAAGGTTATCAAAATATTCAGGTGATGGAGGTATCAGAGGCGCAAGGCAGGGCATTTGAATTTGACATGGTAGTAAATTCGGGTATGTTTGCCGTGTACACGCCAGAAAGTAACACGTTGTTCAGCAACAACTAGGGGTATAATAGATACAGAGGTGGTTAATTGACTAACATAAAACAGATAGATGATGCACAATTTGATACATACCTCAAACAGTGGGCACCTAAGATTAACAAGATTGCGTATCATTCGTATGTACCATTCTACGATTTCAATGATCGGCGGCAAGAGGTGTTATTCGTATTGTGGAAATGTGCAAGCGGGTTCCAGCCAGAACGGGCGTCATTTATGACATATTTTCACCGGGCCGCGTATAATTTGCTGGGTAAGAAAAGGTCAAGAGTTGAACGTCGATATCTCCACGTATTTGATGATGCTGTCGATAAAGTATGTCACCTTATCGGCAAGAAAGATCCAGTTAATCTGGTCGATCCAATCATAATTTATTTTGGTGAGATAAGTGAGGCAGATTCGGCTCTTGGAAAACAGCGCAAGGTGGGCGCCGCAATAGTTGAAGATTTTGATGACCCATACGACTCTGCAGAGCACCGACTATCAGAACTAGGGCTGACTGAGCTAGAGATCGTGTGGGTCATCAATTGTAAGGTAGGAGGGAAGTTTTTATCTACGATAGCTACCGCGTTAGGATTGGATGAAATTGAGTTCAAGAAAGCCCGAGTATCAGCAAAACGAAAACTAGAACGCATTAAAGATAACTATAGCAGGGAGGAAATTATTAATGGCTAGAATACGAACAGGCGCAGACGCAACGGCAAAAGCATACGCAGAAAACACCAGCGGTGGTGGAAGTGGCAACGACTTCATTCCATATATGAGGCTTCAGGACGACGGCGATATCGTTAGATTTTGCTTCGTGACCGAGCTAGACGTTGAGACCGCTAAGAAAGCTGGAACACCACACGTGGTTATCAACGCGGAGTTCCACAGGATTCAGAAGACATCGAGTGGTGGAAAAACGTATTACAATTTTGACCTGTGCGATCTGGACTACGACAGTGAAGCTGGGGAGATGACCGGCGAGTGTAGCGAGTGTTCTGCCGATAATCGACGGACATCCAGGTTTATGACGTGGATATACGTTGAGTCGTTTCTTCACACCTTCCAGAATCCAGATCAGTCACAGCCTTGGCAGAAAGTTCAGATGGGTCGAATGGAACTGTTTAGGCAGCCGGTTAATTCTTACATGGTATTCGCGGATGGTTTCTACATGTGGCAATCACTGCAGGGCAAGATCGATATGTACGGTACCATGATGGACCGCCAATACATGATTACCCGTCATGGTGCTCGCAATCAGCGTAAGGTAACTCGTGACCTAGACGCCTTGAAACAGGATCCGATAAGTGCTGAAATAATAGCCGGTGCCGCAGATTTGCCTTCCTTGGAAGCTATAGCTACTCGGGAAGTGGAGACCATGGATGGAAAGATCGCTAGTCCTTCTACAGATTTACGCGACGCTCCTGCGGTAAAAGAGAACGTGGAAATTGACGGCGGTTCCGATGATACGGTTGACATAGAAGATTTGCCTTGGTAGGAGGATCCCATTGAAAATTGGCGTATCTATTGGTATGACTTTGTGTACCAATCCAGACAGACGAGAGTTTCTAAGGCTAGGCCTTGATGTAACAGACATCGACACAGACGGAGACGTAGAGGCTCAGGCAGAGACCTGCATAGCGGCCGGCGTTAAGGTGTTTGCAAAGTTGGACGAAGGTCTGAATGCGCAAGTTTCTGACATATTGATGGGGGCGCAGGAACCTGGTCTTTCTAAAGATCGACTAGATGAGCACAGTACCGCCGTTGATGAGATGAAGGAACTATTGCAGAAACATGACCGTCTTATCGGCGGCATCGTAACAAAGGTCACAGAGTTGATTGAGAAAGTTGAGGCTAACAATGAATAGCAGTGAGCCTACAGCTGTCGGGATCCATATTTATGGTGGAGGATTTACCCTCGGTGTTCAACGCAACATGCGAGTGTTGGCCCAGTTAGAGGAAACTCCTTTTGCCGTTGACACCTTCAACATGAACTTCACGGGAATAGACCATCCGATCTTGGCTAAAGATTGGAATTTATCTAAATATAAAAACGTGACCTTAGTGTACGCGAATCCGCCATGTGCGCCGTGGAGTAATATTGGGTCGCACTTGGGAAAAGATGACCCGCGTATAGCGTTTACCAAGACGGCGGTAGCAGTGGCTTTGATTTTAGAACCAGAGTTCTTCATATTGGAGAGTGTGTGTCCGGCGTGGACCAAGGGGCGTGAGTTCTACGCCGCGGTGGCCAAGAAGTTTACGGATATCGGTTATGGTGTAACCATATTCATGACCAATGGGATCTTACATGGTGTGCCATCGCACCGCGAACGTTTTCATCTGATCGCTCACAGGTATGAGCTGGCTCTTGAAGAACCTAAGGTAGATTTTCTTAGCATACCAACCGTCGGTGATGTGATAGGTGACCTGGTGTCTACCGCGCGTTGGACTGACGAGGATCCAATTTTGCCTAACCACGTCGTTAAGCGGCCTTCTGTTGAAGATGTAAACGTGTTGCGCGAGCTGGAGGCGGGTAAGAAGTGGAATAACGTGGCAGAACGACTGATCGCAGAAGGTGTCCCTGCTAAGAAGGCGCGTATGATATCGGGTCGTTTAGCCGGAGATATCCCTTGCAGAACTTTAGTCGATATGGGCTGTGTGTTCCATCCAACAGAGAATCGAATGATCACACTTCGCGAAGGTGCCCGACTGTGTGGATACCCTGACGATTTCGTCATCGCACCTACCGATAACGATGATTTTCTAGCCCGTGCAGCGGACTTGACTCAGGCTGTGATGCCAGGTATGGGAGATTTCCTTAGTCGACTATGTGTGGTATCGCGAGAAGGTGCAGATGCCAAGCCAGAGTTGAATATCGTAGACTTCAGGAAACAAGGGCGCCAGTATAGGCCAAAAGCCTATCGTGCCAGGTTGCAGGAGATCTTAAATGCGAGATAAGGTTCGAGTAGCGATAGTTAAATGACATTTAATATGGGTCGTATTCCGTGGAATAAAGGTAAGAAAGGTGTACAAGGAGGTTACAAACATCCTCCTCGTTCTATTGAATGTCGAGAAAAATTAAGTGCAGCCGCTAGTAAACGTATTGGTGTACTTAATTCATTTTTTGGTAAACATCATACAACTGAAGCAAAGACAAAACAAGGTCCTCCACGACAAGATGATCCTGGGTATGTTGGGATGCATAAGCGACTGTTGCGCGATAGTCATAAAACTGGGATGTGTAAGCAATGTGGCGTAATGGTTGGTAGAGTAGGTTATAGTGGAACACAGCATGCACTTATACATGGTCGCGGTGAACGTACTGACGAAGTAGGTCGTACGTATTCTCTTGACCCTAAGAATTATATTGAGTTATGTCGATCTTGTCATACATTATACGATAACGCAAATAGGAGAGAGAATGAATAATAAAGTACGTGTCGCAGTTGTTGGGATCGGAAACTGCGCCTCATCGCTGGTACAAGGTATCTATAAATACGCTGATATGCCGCCCGGTTTAGATGTGCCCGGTATAATGCACCACTCTATAGGTGGCTATGAGATTGGTGATATCGAGGTGGTCGCAGCCTTCGACGTGGATGTTGAGAAGGTTGGTAAGGACGTGTCTGAGGCGATCTTTTCAGGTCAGAATAATACGATCACATTTCAAGATGTACCAAAGACCGGGGTGATAGTGCAGAACGGTCCATTGATTGATGGCATTGGTAAGTACCTGTCCGCGATAATATCCGTATCAGAAGATGAGATTGCGAACGTCGCTGACGTACTTGTTGACCGAGAAGTTGACGTATTGATTAACTACCTGCCAGTGGGCTCTGACTTAGATACTTTTTGGTACGTCAAAGAGGCGCTTCGAGCCGGGGTAGCGGTGGTGAACTGTATTCCGGTATTTATCGCCAGTGATGAACATTGGTCCAAGCTATTTGTGTCAAGAAAGATTCCTATCATCGGGGACGACATTAAGTCTCAGGTAGGCGCGACCATCGTACATCGGGTGCTGGCTAACCTATTCAAAGATCGTGGGGTACGAATTGATCGAACATATCAACTGAATTTTGGAGGTAATACCGATTTTTTGAACATGCTGGAGCGGGAACGTCTAGAGTCAAAGAAGATTTCTAAGACGCGGGCGGTAACGTCGCAGGTGCCGTATCTTAACAGCGTTCGTGATGTTCACGTAGGTCCTAGCGATCATGTGCCTTGGCTTCATGATCGTAAGTGGTGCCACATACGTATAGAAGGTACCACGTTCGGAGATGTGCCGCTAAACCTTGAGCTTAAGTTGGAGGTGTGGGACAGTCCTAACTCTGCAGGGGTGGTTATTGACGCTATTCGATGCGCTAAGCTAGCGCTAAACCTTGAGATTGGTGGTCCACTATTGGCACCATCGGCGTACTATATGAAGTCGCCACCTACACAGTTCACTGATGACATATCACGTGATATGCTTGAGGACTTTATCGCTAACGGAGGTCGATAATGCCTCGTAAGTTTGATGACAGTCAGACCGCCGAGTTTCACTGGAAGGCATTTGAAGACTTTGCACGGCTCGAGTTAGAGACTGGTGGACCAGATGTTCACATGCGACTACTTGAGCACGTGATGGCCGATATGACTGAGATAGAACGTGTGTGGTTTATAGGATGCTACGTTGGGCCGTACAATGTTCCTACGGCGGAGGTGTTTTATCGATACGTGACTCCTAGAGATGCAATGTTGCACCAGTATTGTACAGCGCGGTGGTTAGAAGATAATTGGCAAGGTTTCGTAATTAGAAAAGAACGCCGGCCGGTGAAGTCACCGCGTCAGATGGCGGAGTACCTAGCGAGCTACGCAGCGTGGATGCAGGACTTTGACCAGATTCGTAGGGTAGCAACGTACGACGAGCTGTGGGAAAAGGTCAATGAGATTCGCTACGTTGGACGGTACGCCGCGTTAAAGCTGTGCGAGGTGCTAAAACGATATACCTCTATAAAACCTGGACAGACCGACATGCGACCTAAGGGTGGTTGGAGTCCTAGGATAGGTCTGGCGTACTTGTATCCCGAACATAAAGAACAGCTCTTTGGAAACGACTGCAAGGAAAATCTTGTCTTGACCAACACCCTAGGAGAAGGGGTACGGAAGTATCTCACTCATAACCTAGGTCGACATATCGATCATTTTCATGCAGAGGTGTTCCTGTGCGACTATAAGCAAGCGTGGCATGGATCACAGTTTCCAGGAAAGTCAAATGACTCTGAGCTCCAGCACTATTTGAGGGTACAATCTTATTGGGAGATGCCTAGTAGGCTACCTGAGGCCCGGCTAAAATTGCTTGATCATCGCACCTTAGGGGAGTTACACGGTTGGTCTGACGTTCGTAAAGAACTTGGCCATGTGCTTAAAGAGCATGGGTACACATGGAGCGACACACTATATGATTATAAGAGAACGGTAGATCTTGCACATCCGGTAAGGTGGGGTGAAGAGTCATGAAGCTAATTGAGATCATACCTGGATTGTTCATACGTGGAGACTTGACGAGAGTTTGTCGAGTTGCACAGGAGCTAGCAGATCGTAAAATTGATGTTGTAGTGTCTTTGATAAAGCCTAAGATACAGAGTATTGAAAATCATACAGATATTCTTAGTTACATCTACATGCCTATACCAGACGGCAAAGTTCCAGATGAACTAGCTAAGAAACTTGCTATGTTAACTGATTATCTTGTTATGCATTTGCGAGCAGGTAGAAACGTGTCGGTGAATTGCCAGCAAGGTAGAAATCGTGCGAGTCTGGTGGCGGCTTTAGTAGTGCGTTTAATGGAAGGAGTATCGGGATCAGAGGCAATAGAGCGGGTACGAGCTAAGCGCCCTAACGCATTAGCAAATCCACATTTTGTGAAGTTTTTAGAGGAGTTGCCTAATGTTGATTAACCCAAGAGGTTCAAGTGGAGCTGGTAAATCATTTATCGCGCGGCACCTGCTGGCGAACTATCCTTATGAGATAGAGACCAACGTAGGGATGTTCACGAAACAGAAACCTAAGGTCATAGCGTACCATTTCCCCGATGACCTGGTGCTGCTTGGGAACTATTCATTTCCAACCAGTGGCGGTCTAGATGGGTTTAGGCCTATGGATAACGTCAAGAGTTTGATTCGTGACTTTGGATCTAAGCATAAGTACGTGGTCTACGAGAGTCTGCTTCTATCACAACAGGTTGGATTCATCTACGACCTGGTAGCCGAATTCGGAGACGACATCATTACCATCGCGCCTATCGATACGCCAGTTGAGACGTGCATTGCGCGAATCTATAGGCGAAATGGGGGAAAGCCGATAAAAGAGAAAACTGTTGTCGATGCTTACAACAGGGTACATTCACTGGGAAGACGCTTCACCAATGACGGGCTTCACGTGGTGACTCTCGACCATAAGAACGTGATTGAGGAGTTCATGAACCTGTTGCCGAATTGGAACGGAGGTACTGCGTAGCATGATCGTCTTGCTTGAAGGTGCAGATGGCACTGGGAAAACCACATTAGGGAAGCAACTGTGTACCGAATTTGACATGGAGTACGTGCACTTCGGAATTCCTGATGAGCATCCTATGGATTACTGGTTTAGGGTACTGTCCAATGTGACGTACCCAATAGTTATCGACCGTCTGCACCTTAGTGAGGAGGTGTATGGTAGCACGTATAGAGATGGGTCACAGTTAACAGAACTACAGTCTTGGTGTATTGAGGGGTGGTTGGAGGCACGGAACACTACACTGGTAATGTGTTTTGCCTCATGGGATGACATGCAAAAGAACCAGGAGGTTTCAGTAGGCCCATATCATGGTGAGAAGCAAAAGGAGGTCGTTAAACGATTCGCGAGTCAGATAAGTACGATGACACTGCCGTTGATCATTTATGATTACACCATGGAGACTACTGGCAACCGTGTACGGCGTACGCTAGATGTCAGGAAATACGCCGCACAGACCACAGACTGGAACACTAGAGGGCTGGGATCAACGACACCGAATGTCTGGTTGGTAGGAGAGCAACCCAATATTAGAGATCAGTCTGTACGGCATCTAGATCAATTTCCATTTTTAAGTAGCTCAGGTAACTATCTGAGAAAAGCAATGTGCAGTGGACTATTTTCTTGGAGTACCACGCATGTTAGTAACGCTACTCATCGAGGTGGTATGAATGTGGACTTGTCTGAACAGTGGGAACGGTTACGTAAGCCGAAAGTAGTCGCACTGGGTGCCGTAGCAAATAGGCAGTTGACGAAGTACGATGTACCACATGCTACGGTACCACATCCACAGTGGTGGCGACGATTTAGGTATAGCGACGCGGAGGGATACACTGATGAACTTAGAAAAGCCGCTGGTAAGCGACCATATGAACAGCCTGTATGTAGCCTTGATTTCGCAGGTGATGGATCACGGTGAGGAGAGCTCGCCTCGTGGTGAGCTTACACGTGAGGTGCGTCCATTCGTGTTTCAGCTTACCAATCCTCTGAATCGACTGGTTACACTTAAAGGTCGAAAGTTGAATAAGGCATTCGCTCTAGTCGAAGGTCTGCAGTTCGTGGCCGGAATTAGCGACGCGTGGCAGCAGAGACGATTTAACAGCAACATTGAGAAGTGGGTAGACCAGAGTACCGGAGAGATAGAAGCCCCGTATGGACCACTAACACGCAAGCAGGTAGACTATGTGGTGGGTCTACTAACACGTGACCCTGACAGCCGGCAGGCGGTGATGTCCATATATCACGGGCCGTCTCATCAACGCGAGATGTTGAACGTTCCATGCACATGCACTTTACAGTTCTTCATTCGCAATGGAGTACTAGAGTTAACGGTGTACATGCGGTCAAATGACCTGTGGTGGGGTACGCCTTATGACGTGTTTCAGTTTACCTTGATGCAGGAGTTGATAGCGACAGCTCTAGGAATACCTATGGGAACGTACACTCACGTTGCAGGATCTGGTCACCTGTATGAACCGTTTTTTGAGGCTGCGAATATGTTGGTGCTTAGTGAAGTTGACACTAAACCACAGGCGCCGATACTACACGCGAGTTTGTTAAAACAAAATAGACGTCATATCAATGCCGTTCTAGACCGTGTTGGATCCAATCAAGAGTTACCGAGCGACGTGCCTACCGTGTACGTGTATCATCTCATTACGTTGAACAAGTACCTTGAGCGAAAAGAAAGAAGAGGTAAGTAATATGGCAGATATGACCGTACGTGAGATGTGGAACATGCAGCTGCAGTTTTCTGAGATGGTATGCCAAAAACTTCATGGTAAATCAATGCACGAGTTGACAGACAAAGAACGTATATCGGAGGCAAAAGAATATGCATTTTCCCTATTGGTGGAGATAGGCGAGACTTTTGGTACGCTGCCATGGAAACGTCATCGAAGTGATCAACCTGTTGTTAATCGTGAAAAGATGATTAGCGAGCTTATAGACGTTCAAAAGTATTTATTGGAGGTGATGCAATTTCTTAACTTGTCTGTCGAGGAGTTTTGTGTCGCGTTTGAAGGTAAATCTGTGACGGTAATGGCTCGGTGGGAGGCAGAGAAGGCGCGTTTAGTATGATTGTTACTTCATCAGCGCAGGTAGACAAGGTGATCGCCAAGTTGCACGCAGCTGAGCGCGTGGTTGTGGACACCGAGACGTCTGGATTAGAACCTTGGAAAGACGACCGCCAGTGTGGAATTGGGTTTGCGTTTCCAGACAAGTCTGGGTACTATCTCCCATTTCGACATCCAGACTCTAACCTTAAGATGGACGTTTTGCCTGAATTATTTGAGGCACTGTCTAAGGTGCCTACGCTAGTTGGGTATAACTTAAAATTTGACCTGGCCGTCATGAGTCGTGATGGATACATTGTCCAGCCGGATCAAGCACTTGAAGATCTTATCGTGGCGGCTCGACTGTGCGAAGCTGATAAAAATGGGTCTCTAAAATTGCGAGATCAACTAGTGAAGTTTTTTGGGGCGGCAAGCGCCGCATACGACGATGAATTCAAGGCGTATTTGAAGACGAACAAGTGGTCGAAGTCTTTTCACCTGGCGCCTGCGGGTGTTGTAGGCCAGTACTGCATAGGGGACGTCATTAGAACTGAGGAGTTACGAGAACGTCTTCTTGAGCGTATAGAAGAAACCGAACAGACGCGTGTGTGGGAACAGGAGGTCGCGCTAACTTCGGTATTGTGGGATATGGAACGGACTGGTATACGCGTAGACCATCAATATGCGAAGATTAAGGTGCCGCAGATGAGCAATAAGGTATCTGCGATACGGGAGAAGCTATACACTATTGCTGGTGGAGAATTTAACCCAAATAGTTCAAAGCAACTACGAAGTGTAATGAAGGCGCTTAAGCTAAAGTCGCCAAAAAAATCTCCTAAGACGCAGGAGTACAGTTGGGACAAAGAGGTCTTGTCTGCTACTGATCACCCTATCGCGAGTACGCTACTTGAACTACGGGCTATAGAGAAGTTGCTGGGCACTTATTTTGATCCAGCGCTTAACTCGTGGGGAGCGGTTGTCCACACTAATTTCAAAAGTCAAGGTGCAATTACAGGTCGTATGTCAGCTACGAATCCAGCGCTACAAACCATCGCAAAGAAAACACAGGATCTAGCTAGTGGTGCGGTTGATCTTGAACTCCTAAAGGCTTCACTAGGTAAGATCGTGGCACCTGTTGATGACGACGTTAACGCAGAATCAAATGCTTCTGCTCGTCGGCTATTTATTCCTCGCAAAGGAAAGGTGCTTATACTTGCCGACTATTCGCAGATGGAGATGCGAGTCTTTGCAGATTACTGTGGTGACAAGGCAATGTTCAAGCTACTAGAAGATCCTACCTTCGATTTTCACGATCACGTAGCGACGCAGGTGTGGAAGGTCACTAGTGATCATGAGCTATGGAAGTTCTATCGATTTCTGGCTAAGGCTATTAACTTTGGACTGATCTTTGGCATCGGCGTACGAAAGCTAGCTGCTCAGATTCAAGCTACCTTAGACGAAACTAAACAATTCAAAGAAGAGTATTTTGGTCAGTTTCCAAGTGCACAGGTCTTTATACAGATGGTGTCAAAGACAGTAGAGGCGCGCGGTTGGATTCGCAATAGGTTCAATCGACGGTACTACATCGACCGTGATCGTGCGTATATAGGGGTGAACTATCTGGTACAGGGCACTAGCGCGGACATCGTTAAGAATCGTATGATCGCACTGGCTAGGTGGATATTTGAGATGGGACTTAAGACTCGAATCCTAATTCAAGTTCACGACGAGGTGATACTAGAGTCGCCTGAAGATGAGGTGAAGCTGGTTACGATGAACGTTAAGCGCATTCTAGAAGAACGTCAGATCAATACGTTCCTACCGGTAGAAGTTTCGATAGCAAGAGAGAGCTGGGCGACAAAAGAAACTTTGGTTGAATTACCTGACCTACGACTAGTTACACGTAGTGAATACGATATCTTGCAGGAGGCCGCGTAGATGGTTGACGAAGAGCTTATTAGTGATAGCAGGTTGAAGCAACGGAAGCTGCTAGAAATTTCACAGAATCGTGTAGGGAATAAGAGGGCGTTAGCTGGTGATGACAAACGTCTACTATTGGAAACTATTTCAACCGATATACCGCAGCTCGACGTTATCTTAGGCGGTGGGTGGAGAAGGGGTAGAATGGGTATGCTGGTAGGCGAGGCGTCTATGGGCAAGACCTTAATTATGCAGTGGACCATAGCTGCTTTTCAATCGCGGGGTCTATCGTGTGGATTTATTGACCCTGAGAAAACCTACGATCCTGATTGGTTTGCCGTAACAGGAGTAGATGTTGAGTCTTTGATAGTAGCTAGACCTGAAAATACCGAACAAGCTTTTGACCTAGCTATTGACTGGGCTGAGAATGGAATGGACCTGATAGGTTTTGATAGCTTGGCAGCGCTGACTCCTAAGATGCGAGCTGCGAGTGGACTAGAAGAACAGGAGGTTATGGGGGCCTCGGCTAGAAAAATTTCAGAAGGGCTGAATCTACTGACTAACAAGAATCACGACAGTATGATATTGTGCACCAACCAACTTCGAAGTAAGATGGGGGTAGTTTATGGGAGCCCTGATACTATTCCTGGCGGTCGCGCTCAGCTATTCTACGCTTCGTATGGGTTAAAAGTACGTAGAGGTGGTTGGATAACCGAGGGAGACAAGCGCATTGGATATGTTTTGAAAGTAGAAACCTTTAAGAACAAGGTGGCTCCACCTTTTCAGGTGTGCGAGATACCTTTCTTGTTTGAAGGGACCATCGACACAATAGCTGGCCTGGTAGATACCGGCATAGAGCTAGGTCTTATCACAGGTAAGCGTGGATTTTACAAGTGGGGGGACGTTCCTATTAGAGGATTGGTAAAGTTGAAGCAGTATTTTACCGACAATCCTGAGGAACAAGAGAAGCTTAAGTACCAAATTGAGCATGATGAGATCTTAGAAGATGGAGAAATAAAGGTCATATAGAGGGAGCTACGATGTCAAAGACAATTACCGTCAACAAGAAAAATGGATTTGTCATTAGGTGTGAGTGTGATGAGCTGGTAAGGTTGGATCACTATGCCTTGTCAACAGTTGATGCCGCCATTCCTCTATTGCCTGTGATAACTGCCTTGAGTATCGAGTATAAGGGAGAGTGCAAGTGCGGCATCGGTTACACCTCCGGCATCAGCATATATGAGAGACAGGCCGATGGTAAGATGAAGGAGATTATAGATGGGACTGATGGATCCGGAGCCGGACACGACGCTAACCAGACCTCACCTGCAGTTGATTCGAGTGTTGGAGGAGATGGGGTTCCTAGTAGAAGTTGAAAAATTTTTTGAGCCTTACTGGGTAGACTGCTATCTTCCAGACTTGCATGTGGCTTTTGAGGCAGATGGTCCTCAACATAAAAATCGAAGAAAAGATACGGTAAGAGATGATCGTATATTGGCCCGATTCAACTGCCCTATAATTCGGGTAACTAGTGAGACTTTAGCTAAATCTGAGGTGGAGTGCCTGCGGGATATAGCTATCATTTTATTGCAGTATCATTGGGGCAGGTCAGTAGTTGAGAGGCGCGTAGAAGCATTTGAGAATGGATGGCAAGATGGCTAGTAACAAAATTCGCAAGGGAATCACGGGAATGCTCACAAACGTGGATCGACGTCCTCGTAAGACGGTAGCCTCAGGCGGTAGAAAAACTAGTACTCCACCACGAGCTTCAGGTAAAAATTGGATCGCGCTAGAGATGCAAAAGAATATGACCGACAATCGCCCTCTATGGGGGGATCTTAGGCCTGTTACAAAAGGATGGACGCCTACTAAGATGGGTGAGCCATGCGGCAGGGTAACAATATTGTCAGTTTTGGGTTATCGAGGAGATCCTATTTCGGAAGGGTTGAGGAGAATTTTTGACCGAGGTAACTCAATTGAGACCGAGTGGCAGACACGATTTAGGAACTGGGGTATCTTGATTGACTCTAACATCAGGATAAAGACCCCACCAGGAAAAGGCATAATCACGGTAAGTGGGGAATATGACATTCGAGTTCGACATCCCTATGAGGCCGGCCGACAGATGATCGGTGAGATCAAGTCCATTAATGACAGGGGATTTGGATTGTTGCCTGCCGTAACCATGGATCCAGAATACAACAAGACACAGTTGATGCAGGTATCGGATAGGAATGTTGGTCCTCGACTTCGTAAGTACGTTTTTCAGACCATGTCATACTTGTACGAGACCGGTATAAGGGAAGGATTTCTACTATTTGACAACAAGAACACACAGGCGTACGCGGACTACTATCTGGAACTAGACGAAGAGCTAGTGGAGACAGAGTATACTAAGTTGCAGAAGTTAGAGTCAGCGTGGCAGCAGCTAGTGATACCACCATGCGGCTGTATCGAAGGAGCGAAGAAGGGACCGCTGTGCAAGATTAAGGTGGACGAGGAGATACCATATGAAGAAATGAAAGCGCTAGCGCAGGAGACTTTTTAATGACTTTAGACGATAGCATTCAATCGTGGGATTGGCGAGGTGCCGTTGACAGGGCTCGTAACCGGCTGATATCTGAAGGATGGCCAGTACCCACAAAGCCTATAGGCAGGGTGTCAGACTTAATTTTTCCAACAGACGTAGAGTCACTAACGTCAATAGCACTTGGTAACTTAAGATTGCGATACGCTGGCTGGTATTCGTACGCTACTGCGTCACTGTCTTTTGCCAAAGCTGAACTTACCGCATTCTCAGAGGTATTTGAAGCTATGCTAGGTCAGCGAATGTACAAGTTGTCTAAGACCATGGATGGACGCGCAGTCAAAGACGTGCTACGAGGTATATCTTTGCAAAAAGACGATGTGCTAGGTGCAATGTTCGAACAGAAGTTGAACTTAACACAGCGAGTGCAGACTTTGGAAGGTCTGGTTAGTGGACTAGATATTCAGACACGGGGAATCGAATCGGAGCAGATACGTAGGGCGACAGCTCGTAAAATCGAAATGGGAGGAATGTAATGATTCAGCCGCTATTCAAGAACGTGATGTTGAGGATCGAAAAAGTAGAGGAGTCGCAGTCGACCGGAGGACTATTTATTCCTGCATCAACGAACGAAGCTGATACCTTCAAGGCGACCGTCGTAGCAATAGGTCCTGATGTGGAACATGTAGTGGTCGATGACCTGGTGGTGGTGACTCGCTACGATGGCGATTTGGTCACATTTGAGCAACAGGAGTACCGACTCATGAGTGAAGAGGCTATACTGGCTAAAATCGTGCTTAATTAGGTATATTTGAGGGCGGTAAAAGGATATAATGGTATGGACGAATCACTAGAATGGGTGCGAAGAATACTGTTGCCAGACGCACCTCCTGTTATCCCCAGTTACAGGTTAACGAAACCGACGGCTAAGTTGCTGGGGATTGAGTGTGATGACGATTGTGACAACTGCCCTCTGTACCTTAAAGGATGTGCAGGAATTTGCAACAGGTTTCCTGATAAGGTTTGCAAAGGCTGCCCTTGTCGCGCATCAAAATTTGTGGGTAACGTGAATTGTGAGTAGAAACTATACGCATGAGCATAACTGGTATCTCGATGATCTGTTAGGGGTTATCGTATGTGAGTGTGGGTCTAAAGACCTATACATGGATCGAGATGTTGAATTTCGTGAGATCACGTGCGTAGAGTGTAGCCGTAAATTTAATACAGACGACCTGGAGGCTACCATCTGCTCTAGTTGCTTGGACGGTTATGAAGTTTTAGATCTTGAACACATTGGAGAGGTTATATGAACGATAACACTAATGGAGCGGAGTCTATAGCAGATTCTGCTCTCGATGACCGAAATCCTCTAGACACATTTATGATTAAGGTGGAGGAGGTAAAGTTCACCCAAGAGCGACTTAAGGTGCTCATTGCTGAGGTCCACGTTCTGCAAGGGAATCTGGCTGAAATGGGTCTGGAGGTCAAAGTTAACTTTGCTCCTGCAGAGGAGGTAATCAATCCTATCACTCCTTCTACCGGAGTATCTATAGGGCCAGGACCTTCGCCCGTGACTCCCCGTCATGAGGACGAGTTTGTTCCTGGACCTGCCGAAGTGGATAACCGCTCTGAAGCAGCTATTCAACGAGAGGCTATGGAAGATGGCGAGGTGATTGAGCAGGGCAGCCAGGCCATGAGTGATTTTTCATCTAATTATAACGCGGCCGTTAATGCCGGCTTTGCAGAGGCGGGTGAAAAGATGACCAAACAGGGAGGCGATCCCATGTCTAACATCATGAGTCAGTTTTAAGGAGTCACACGATGACGCAGTCGAATACGGAATTCCTTGCCGAGAAATTGGATGTCCTAATCACCAAGTTTGTGGTGGATTACAGTGCCCACTGGGTTCAGATATACAACATCGCGCCACGACCAGTTGATAAAGCTTTGGATATCTTTACCGCAGATCCAGAGTTCAGGTTGAATTTGGAATCCTTTAACCAACTGACCCCAGAGGCACTACCTATCTACGAGGGGATGTACTCAAGACAGGACGAAGGATTATTTCTAGATGCCTTTGCGGTAGGGGCATCGTCGGTGGCCAACATGATAATCGTAGATGAGCATCCCCTGGTCGGAGAGTTTGTTAACACAATCTTAGACAAGATAGTCGAGTTGACGGTCTTTCCCAAGATCGCCGAGGATGTGTTTCCCATCTACGTAGAGGCTATGGCGGGGGTAATGGTTCAAGATGAAGAGATGTTGCAGAAGGCCTTCTATTCTTATCTGGTAGGGGTGTGCTGGCTACTAGGGCACCTGAGTAATCGCGAAGTTCACATGGACCGAGTAAGGGATATGCTGCAGCATAAGGTTCGGTTGGGAACATATATTGAGTACTAGAAGAAAGAAAGATGGTCCCAAGTCTAGGGTGCTTGATGATAAAATGTGTCAGGATTTATTGGACGCTAAGTTGGAGGAGCAGTTCACGTGGGAGGAGGTAGCCGAACTCTATAAGGAATTGAGTGGTGGAGATACCATGGACTGGCGCACCATACGTAAGATTATCATGAAGGACGCACCACAATATTTCATTCCTAAGAGGGTGAGTGGTCAGGTTCGACGGGCCATAGAGGACGCGTGGGAAGGTGTTGATGTTGTACAGCTGATTATGTACGCCTTAAATGCCAGGTTTACCGAATGGTCTCTTTTGAACGAGCGGAAGATGAAAGCATTAATAGATGGTAGCGAGGGACCGTCACAGTTTTCTTTGATGGACCAGGATCGGTTTGACAAGCTGTGGAATGACCTAATGAGTTTCTTCTTCCGAGCAACCGAGGCTATGCGAGATCTAAATCCTGCGCAGTCGCCTATTATAAATATTTTGAATGGCACTCCAGGAAGCGTGTCGGTCACCTCCGGTAAGGCCGAGGAGTCCGAGATGGTGGTGATTGAGCAATTGGTACAGCGGGTGGGAAAGGACACCGAAGAGGCTATGGCCACGATCATGGATCAGCATAGGGCTCAGGGAATTGGAATGAGTCGTACAATTCCTGATATGGAGGAAGATCTGTTGGAGGAAAATGCCTAACTTTACTCCGAGGTCAGAGCGAGAACGGCCGCCCTTTACTCTTGAGGAAAAGGTTAATATCGCTCTAGGAAAGGCGTATTTTTGGTATTTCCTAGAGCATATTTTCATCACCTCTTTTGATGGAGAGGTGTACACAGATCCTAAGTCCAAGCAGCCAACACCGTATAAGTTTACTCGACTTCACCGAGAGTGGGCCATCTTGGCTCAGATGTTTCCAAGGTTTGCTATTCAAGCTCCTCGGGCACATCTCAAGACTACGGTAATTGGTCAGGCTTTTCCGTTTTGGTTGATGTTTCGATCTGCTGAGAATACCCTAGTTGATGGGATGTACTTCAGCTACAAGGCAGAGTTGGCCAACGAAAAATTGCGCGATTTGAAACGGATAATTAGGAGTAACTCCTACACCCGTTTCTGGCGCGACCTAAAGCCAACGTCAGACTCGGTGTTGGACTACCTAATTGACTGGGGGAATGGACCTATAGCTGAGGCTACGCTGAAGGGGTCAGGAATTATGTCGGCCACTAGAGGCCGCCATCCAAAATTTACTATCTGCGATGACATCCTCAGTGATTTTTCTAATCCTCTAAGCAGCACTGAGCTTCAGCTAATCAATAGGATTTTCAGGCAGGTGATTATGTCATTGCCGGCAGATGAAAAGGACATACTTTGTTTGATCGGAACGCCGCAGTCTTATGATGACATCTTATACCAACTAGCGACCAGCGAGGAGTGGCTCTGGCTAATATATCCTGCGGTTACCGACTGGATAGAAGAAACTACCCAGTGGCCAGAGAAATTTGACTTTGATCGGCTAATGCGAATTCGTAGTCAGATCAAGCCTACGGCTTTTGAGGTGGAATATCAGTTAACTCCCATTACGGTTACCGACCAGTTCTTGACTCGTGAAGACGTATTGATGTCGGTTGATTCAGAGCTAGAGCCTTGGCCTCTGGAAGAGGCTTTTCCTAATGCAGATCGACTGGGGATTTACGGGGGATTGGACGTAGGAAAGCTAGTGCATCCCAGTCACGTGGTACTATTTTTAGAGTTGCCAGATGGCACCTTAATTATGCTCTACCAGTTTTTCATGGATCACCTGAATTATCCTAAGCAGGTTAAGCTATTGAATTTTATAGCCAACCGGTTCAACTTGTCTAAAGGATACTTTGATCAGACTAACAACGTATTGGATGACCGAGGGCTAGACAGTCGGTGGCAGGGTAAGGCCTTTAATCGGAAGTTGAAGGGGGACCTGGCTACCGGTCTTGAGAAGAGATTGCTAGCAGAGGAGGATCAACCAGGTATGGTATTGCTAAATGTTCCTCGAATGATTGATCAGATGCTGGTGGTTCGTAAAGATCTTTCCGCTCCTGCGACCGTTGATGGACACGGAGATAGTTTTTGGAGCGTGGCTCTGGCGGTTAGGGCTGCCGATGACGGTCCTTCATTCCTAGATATAGGATCACCAGATAGACGATCAGTAATGGGTACTATTGAATCATCGTCATTAAAGGCGGCAAGGAGGGCATAATGGATTTTTCGATGAATTCGGATGTGGCGCGAGGAGATGCTAACATCCGTGAAAAATACAAGGCACGTTACGGGAAATGGGAGAGAATAACTCGCCTGGTAACAAGACAGATGGCTGGTAAGGGTTTCACGCCGACCGAGTGTGAGGCGGCCTTGCGCCAATGCCACAAGATGACCGGATTCTATCGAGAGTTGATAGAGGGGGTTAGCTCGTAATGATGGCGTGGAGGCGACCTAGCCTTGGTAAGGCCAACGAGGTGTGGCAGGCTAGAGGAATGGGCGCCACCTCAGAGACAGGTCCCGTGCCTTTTCGTCGGGATATCTACACTATAAGTGCCGACGAATTTGAGGCTGACTTGAGACGAGATGGGGCCTCTGAGAGTATGATCGACAAAGAACTTCGGGTACTGCGGCAGATTCAAGAAGAGTACCATAAGGTCGTTCCAACTGTGGACTACCGCCGAGAGTCCCGTAAATCTCAACCAGTTGAAAAGGCTTTAGAAATTTACGCTAGTGCTAGACAACGAGTAAGATCAAAGCGGAATAAGGAGAAGACTGATGCGACGGAAAGCTAGTAATCGAGTTCCTTGGGCTCCGGTTCCGGTTGACGCGGGGATAGACGAGATCGCCCCTTATCCAGGATGGGTATTACTAGAGGAGGAGTTTCTAGATACCACTCGAACTCTAGGTGATGTTTCGATTGTGATCGCTCGGCCTTACGATAATCACACTACCTTTGGGCGAGTGAAGGCTATCAACGAACTGGACGCCGCTAAGCTGGGAGTGGTGGCAGGTAACCTGGTGGTGTATAGAGAGTGGTCGGGTGGTCGATGGCTATTTAACGGGGTATCTGCTTTGATAGCTCCAATTGACGCAATATTGGGAATAGTAGAGGGCGAATCCTCGGAGTAAGTAAATGGGATTATTTGACCTGTTTCGCAAAGATAAAGTCGTGGAGGCACCTGTAGGTAGCTATGCCGCAGTTGATATTAAAGCCACCGCGGCCTACAACTCAATCTTGAAGCAGATAGCGGGGGGTAATGATTCTCCGTCTTTGCAGTTGGTGAAGAATATCATGGAGCGGCCGACGGTTAGCCGTGCACCCATAGTCGGGGTACCAGACCTAGGCTTTAAGGGTGCTAGGCAGCAGCTGTTCCAACGCTTCAACTTGATTGACCTGTACGGCATGGCTCACAATAACAGCTCGGTGAAAACCGCTACGTTAGCTTTGAAGCAGGAGGTGTTTAGAAGGGGGATGCAGTGGGAAGCGGCCTTTACCTATCGTTGTACCACATGCGATACTGACTTTACGCAGGACGACTTTGAAGAAGACTCTAAGGAGTGTCCTATTTGTCATAGCAAGTTGGTTGAGCCAGATCCTACTCAGCGGGTAAGGTTTGAGAAGCTGATGACTAGGGTTAATGTTCACGGTCAATCGTTCATGAGGCTATTACAGAGTCTTGAAGACGACATCAATATCGTTGATGACATATTCCTGTACCTTTCATCGGAGTATCGAGTTAAGGAGGTTAACGGAGAGTTCATTATTAGCAGGAGTGTGAAGCAGCTGTTCAGGTTGGATCCAATCTTCGTGGAATTTGATACTGACGATGAGAATCGACCAGGTTTTGCCCATCACATCTGTCTAGTTCACCGAGATGAGTTGATGGATGTCCCTCCAGATGAGGGGTGGGAGTACAGCTGGAAGGGTGTTTGTCCTCATGACGGCTATCCAACCTTCCCGGTGATGTACCGCTACCTGCCTTCACGTGGCACCTACGGTGCTCAGAAAGGCGGGGTGGAGTCTCAAAAAGACGCGCTATACCTGGTCAAAGGCGAGGTAATTCACTCGTCTAAGTTTTCACCATCTGAGCTATACGGCTATTCACCATTGCTGGCGGTGTATGAGAAGGCTCTGTCCTTGATTGGCATGGACCGGTACCTATACGACTACTTTTTTGAGCGTCAGATGCCCCAGGGGGTGATCACTACGGTTACGGACAATCCTGAGGCATTGGAGATTCGTAAGGAACAGGTACTAGCCGAGACACTAAACAACCCGCACTACATTCCATGGTTGGCGGTAAGTTCTAAGAATGGTCAGGGTAAGACCGAGTTTGTTCGATTTGCATACTCTTTGGACGAACTTCAATTTCTGCCGGTTCAGGATTCTCTTGAGCGAGCGATCGCAGGAGTCTATGGTGTGCCTGACCTGTTCATGGGGTTCGAGCAGAGTTATGGTGGGCTGGGCAATGAGAGTCAGCAGATTACCCGGATGAGCCGAGGGGCTCAGATGTCTCAGGACGTGTACAACACCGAGATATTCCCTAAGTTGATGGCGGCCTTTGGCATTACTGACTGGCGTTTGACTTTATCTTCAGCTGAAGAGCGAAGTGAGCAGAACGAGTGGGATTTGAAGCAGGCCAAGGCTCAGTGGGCATCAACCCTGGTAATGATGGGCTTTGGGGCTACCTATAATCAGGACGAAGATGAGTATGAGATTACAGGGGAAATCAAGCCACAATCTGAACAACAAGAAGCCATGATGGGCGGTATGGGAGGACTCGGTGGTGGAGGTGAAGTAGACGTGGGAGGTGGTGGTGGCGAACAGGCATTTTAAGGGAAATGATCCCAAGAAGTATAGGGACAAAACTCCTGCTTCTTACAAGCGGGTAAAGGTCACGGGGTCCAAGAAGCCTGGATACATTAGAGGCACTATAGTAGCCCAACGGAGAATGTTTAGGAGGCTGCGGGAGTTACATGTCGAGGGATTCGCACTTCTCACTCAAAATCTACTGAATGTAGCCCGGCCCTCTGAACGTCGCTTGCTTAATGCTGTCGCTGCGTCCTTTACCGCCTGGGAGGCTCGGGTAGTAGATAGCCTATGGCCTATTATTTTCAGGCTTTACACTACAGGACTAACAGCAGGGGCTGCAGAAGCTGAAGTTGGATTTAGGCCGGACCTGCCTGACGAAAATGCTGTTCGGGCGATGGCCGAAACTACACACGGAATCGTACCAGCACTTCAACACTTTGTTGAGGAGGAGCGGGTCTTTGCTGAGAAGGTAATTCATTCCGCGTTTACAGGGGAGATGGTACCAGACTTGGATGAAATTGTTAAGAAAATTCAGGGTCGGGTTTCGAAAGAGAAGTGGCGTATAGAGAGGATAGTTAGAACAGAGACGGCTAAGATAGCTGGGTTTGGTCGACTACAGTCCTGGGAAGCGGATCCTCGTCGGGATCATTACTACTATCACTGGCTGGCTACCATTGACGGCCGACAGAAGAAGGTATCAGAGAAATTTATGCGGGAGGGGCCATATACCTTTGAGAAGATTAAAGAACTGTGGACTACACCCGTTGCTCAGGTATTTGTTGGCGGCAAGTGGATCATGCAGGATGATCGTTTTAATCAAAGGTGCACGGTTTCTCGAACGCTTAAACCTGCTAAGGTATTGGTGATGGAAGGGCTAATCGATAAAGATGAGGCGCGCACCGCATTCTAGGGGTATAATATATCTGGAGGTACAGAGTATATGAGTTATCGTAGGCCTCTTAGGCCAAGTGAACTAACGGATAGCGATTTACAGCAGGTAACTGATGACTATCGAGGTGGTTTAACCTGTAAGCAGGTTGCTGAGCACTGGAATCTAAATCCTAGAACTCTGTCTTCTTGGTTTAGTGCCCATGAAATTTCAAAGTCGGTAAGAATTAAATCTGCGGTGTCCTTACCCGACGTTACCGACGATGAGATCTCGACTCAGGTGGTTCATGATCGAGAGATGTCGGGATTAAAGGCCCAGGCTAATCACTACAAGCGACTTTACGCTACCGCGGTTCGGTCAACCTACGCTCAGGACATGATAGTTGAGGCGGTAAGAAATACTGTCCAGGCTATGCCTCTTATTAGACCTCAATCGGTGCCTAAGGTACCTGTAAATAGCTATGGTCAGCATACCGTAGTCGTACACCTAAGTGACCTACATAACGGAGAGGTAGTTGACGCTGACGTGATCGGAATTGGGGATGGGTTTGACGCAGATATCTTAAGGCAGCGATTAGGACGGTGGATTAAGAAGGTATTGCTGATGATAGATATCTGGCGCACAGGTCGAGAGATTCCTCGACTGGTGGTATTGTTGGATGGTGACATGATATCAGGTATTATTCACGATGAGTTGGAGATTACCAACGACTTAAACATCGTGGAACAGACCTCTGAGACCGCGATGCTGGTGGCTTCTGCTATCGCTCAGATATCAGCTTACTTTCCAGGTGGGGTACATGTCAGCTGCACCGTCGGGAACCATGGCAGGACCAAGCAGAAGAAGGAGATGAAGGAGCCACAGGTTAGCTGGGACGCCGTGTGCTACCAGATGATGGCTCAGTTCCTAGTAGGTTACGACCACATCACCTTTGACATTCCCAAGAGCAAGTGGGCCATTACCTCTATTGAAAACATGAACTGGTTACACTGGCACGGGGACGGCATTAAAAGTTGGGCCGGAATTCCATACTATGGGATCGATAGAGCGGTTAAGAACATTCGTGAGGCTCTAATGATAGGGGACAAGACCTTCGACTCCTTGGCTATGGGTCACTTTCATGTACCTTTCACACATCCTCTACCGACAGGAAAGCTGGTGGTAAATGGCTGCTTTAAGGGCGGGGATGAGTACGCAATGAACGGACTGTTTAAGCATACAGATCCAGTACAGCATATCTACCTGGTTAGCACCAGTAAAGGTCACATTGAGACTGCAGAGCTATTCTTAAAAGGTCAAACTCCAGAGGATGGGCTGCTACTTCCAGAGAGATTGTCTACGGTGTGGGCGGATACTAAGTTGTAATGGCCATTGGCTGGAGAATTAAGGATCCTAAGAAGATAACCGTCAGGTTAGTTGAGGGACTTCACGACGCGGGTGACGAGATTTTTACTGAGTCTCAGGTGAATGTGCCGGTAGATAAAGGTATGTTGAAGCGTAGTGGTACGTTGATCAAGTTGATTAATGGATTCAGAATATACTATCGAACTAGCTACGCCAAAAGACAGGAATTTGGAGTTGCACCCGGCACCGTTGAGCATGTTAAGAAACACCAAGTCAGAGCCCACATGCGAAAGCAAAAGAATAGGCGAAAGAAGGTGTCGGTGATTGCTCATAATCGAGGGCCATTTGATCGGACCTATCCTAAAGGTGTACCAGGTAGATTCTATCTAACTAATGCCTGGCAAAAGGTAAAGCCTAGACTGGCTAGATTCATAACCAAATTAGCAAGGAGTCAATAATGAGCGATTTAGATGGTGTCCGGAGTATCAAGGAAGTCGTTGACGATTATAACTACGTTCGAGATAGCAACGACCGGGGCACTACATTTGGGCAGATGCAGACGGAAATGCTGCTTCACATCCACCACACACTAGAAGATATTAAGGATATCTTGGAGGCAAATAGCCACATAAATCTAGAGTTCGAAAGGGATATTGAGGCCGGCAGCGTAGTAGGAGAAGATAAGGAGCAAGGGGATGCAGATCTTCGACCCTCAACTTCTTAAACTAGCTTATGTCACCTACGTGCTACTTCATCCTGAGCGGATAGAGCTGGTAACTGAGTCATGGCTGGGGTGGTTAATGGGATATCTACGCATACCTTATCTTATCCTTGGCCATACTGTTTTCCTGACAAAGTGGGCACATGTGATAGAGTCACCGGACTATAAGTATGTTAAGCAGTTGCTTGACTGGGACAAGGCGGCTATACTACAGCGAATTCGACAACATGAGCGCTACGGCACGTTAGGATTTTGGTGGCGCTGGAACGTGGCTTGGAAGTTAAAGGAGTGGTGGTCATGAGTGGTCCTTACGCAGTGGTGACGGATTTGGAGACGACTGGCTTGGATGATCGGAAACATGACATCATTCAGATTTCACGAGTAGTGGTGGATTTAACGGAGCTCAAAATTGTTGACAAGTTGACTATGGATACTTATGCCACACCTCGGTTTTGGTACAATTGGAGTGTTAAGGCTATGGAGGTGAACCACATTTCTATTGAGACATTGGAAGAATGTGGAGTGTCTTTGTGGGTGGCACTTGGGCTCTGGTGTCGGGATATTTCATGGGATCGCTCCTATGTGACCGCCTGGGGAACTGATTTCGAAATGAGATTTTTGGAGTCGGCCTTTGATCACGCCGATAGGGTAAGGCCCTTTTCATATCATTCATACGACGTTCGAAGTATGTACCAGTATTTTCGGATGGTCAAGGGGCAGGTGCACGAAGGGTATATAGGACTTCGGGAGGCGATTGAGCATGAGGGCTTGTCTAGCGATCCTAGCCGATATCACGGTAGCCTATACGACGCCGAACAAACCGCCAAGCTACTCATTCACATGCTACAGGAAGGAGTCGAGCTATGGAATTCAAGGGCATAACAATCGGGGACTTGATAGTGGGGGATGCTCGGCGAACTGAGATGATTCAATCTATCATCTTTCCACCCCTACTTCCTGCTGAGATGCTGCCAATAGTGACATATCAATTTCTGTGGGAGGTTCGACCACCTGGTGATTGGGTAGGTATTGTTAGGTTCGAGGAGGAGTTGATTAGCACAAGTGCATCTATTCCCCTTGACGTGGACTACTCGGCCGTGTGGGAGATGCTAGCTGAGCATGGGTGTATCTTGTTGGCCAGGGTGCACGAGGACACTGGCTTGGTGGCCGTGGCTGTGAAGCGACCTAATGAGCCTTATCAGCCTTTGATGCCTGGGTACTTTGCCCACACCGCTATCGACGTCACGAAGTTGGACGTTGAAGGGGTGGAGCGCCTATCCGAAGAAGGTTATGATTGGCCGGAAGGACTGTTGAAGCCTGTGATCATTGGTATGCAGAACTCTATGTCTTTGGGAATAGAGGAAACCGTAATCAGAACTCGGACCGAGTATCCTGAGGGAGTCTGGTTGTTGACTGTAGTTCAGGGTCGACTAGACATCTTCGAGGTGTAAGTGAGGGTATAATAGATACAAGGAAGGAATCATCTAATGAAATCTATGAATGTCCAACTACATATCGATGAATGGAAGTTTGATAGCGCACCGCAGGTATTTGACGCTATTATGGCGGGGATGGATCCATACAGGGCCATGGCAGCCCAACGATTCCGTGTCTTACCTGCAGCTGTGACGGTTGAGCAACGTCATACGGCAAAGGTGATGTTTATGAATGGAGTTTTCGGTGGAGAAGGGAGTAAAGTATGCGAATCGGCATAGATGTCGACGGGGTACTAGGTAACGTGTCCGCGGCTGTTATTGCTATGTTGAGGGAGCAGGGGTTTGCCATATCTGACGATGACTGGGCTGACTGGGGTATGACCAAGTTACGACACCAGACTAGCATGACCATTTCAGATTTGTTAGATGTAATGGATCAAGTTTGGAATGCCCGTAAGGTGGAATTGCACGAGCATGACACGGTGGCTAGCCTATATCGACTCATTGACGCGGGGCACACGATTACCGTAATTACCAAGCGAACTCCAAATTCACGCGCTGCGGTGGCGGAGTGGTTAAACAATATGGAGATTCCCTACGAAGCACTAGTGTTCGCAGGACAGGAGTCAAAGTTGGAGTATCCTATTGATGTATTAGTAGATGATTCTCCATTTATCTTAGAGGACGCGGTGGATTATCCAGATAGGAAACTCTATTTGATTGACCGTCCTTGGAACTCGCAAGCTAGTATCTTGTTCAATAATGTTAAGAGGGTGCGTAGCATCGCAGAGGCCGTTAACGATTTTCTAGCCCCTATTTCATATAAGGAGTAGTACGTGGAAGCAAAAGCAGAAGTATTGTTGACCGAGTTAAAGAGTGTATTTGGGCATGGCGACCCAGAGTTTATCAATATCACGGCTGAAGAGATCGTGATGTACAACCAGAAGAATCGGGATTACGCTGGGTCAGGGGATGAAGTTGTAGATCCTAATGGCAACTTTGATCGGGTAGCCGCCTTCTTTACCATGTACCCTAATCTGTCACTGGGAGATCCTAGAGTGGTGGCTATGGTGTACGCTATGAAGCAGATCGATCAGGTATTCTGGTCTTTAAGCCGAGGGTTCGAAGGTGAGGTAGAGGACTTGGACGCTCGCCTGACAGATATCCATATTTACACAAAAATTGTGCGGGTACTCAATCGACGTCAGCGTAGTATTGGTGACGCATTAAGTTTGATTAGGACGGCCATGCGCGCGTTCAAAGCCCCCTTTATACAGGAGAAGGAGTAAACATGGATCGACCAACAGTTGAGCGAGAGCTATCGTCATTGTTAACTTTGAAGTCATCTCGTGTAGAGTCACCTCAGTTGGAGATTTCTACAGAAGGCATGTACCTATCCGGTACCGGTATTGGAAGTGGAGTTCCGATAACGCGTGATGGATTTGCCAGCCTATTGAAATACTTTGGAGTTCCTCGTCGCGTGATTAATGGGCTGCGGACTGGATCCACGGCTAACTTGCTCACTGAGTTAATGGAGGGCAAGGCCTTTAACGTACTCCACACTGATCAACGGGTGGTGGATATAATCGCACCAAGCAGAGCCGTGAACATCAACATGACCTCCGTATTAGATAGCATCGAATCCGCTGTGCCAGAGGCAGAATATAATAGGGTGCTGATGCTCCCTCATTTTTCAGTTCAATTAGAGGTACTAGGACATCGAGAAGAGACTGTGACTGAAGGCGACCTGGTACGTGGCGGAGTAATGGTGAGATTTTCTCCGGTAGGTCTGGTGAATCCTCTCATTCAACCTTTCATGTCGAGATTGATATGTGCCAATGGGGCTACCTCTTTTGAGGTGATTAAAGAATTTCCGCTGGGTAATGAGGATTCCTCGAAATTACCAGAGTGGTTTACCTCGTCTTTTAGGGCGGCTTATGAATCTTTTGACAGCGTGATAGACCAGTGGCGAGCTTTGGCAACTCATGCCATCAACCCCTCAGATCGAGCTTTGATTTTATCTGGGGTTGTCAAGAAGGCTAGGTTGAGTTCCAAGGTACAGGACATGATCTACGCCCAAGCCATGGAGGAGCCACCTCGGTCGGCTTACGATGTCCTCCAGCTGATCACGTGGGCTGCTTCGCACACAATGGAAGATCCGGTAAAGATAATCATAGCTCAGCACGCCGCTGCCGGGTTCGCTACAGAGATTTTCCATGAGAAGCATTGTCCTACCTGCAACCGGGTTCAGTAAGGTTATACGATGTATAACGGATAGTTATCATTAGGCTATTTACAAACGCTCCTAGGTATGATATTATAGGTATAGGAAATCAACCTAGGAGTAATTAAGATGCAATGTAGACACTGCGGTGGTCGACTTAAGGTAACAGGGGATGTGGTTGAGTGCTATCACTGCGACTCTCGAGGTCCTGTTCAACATATCTGTGAAGTTTGTGGGCATGACATCGAAGAGCACGACGATACAGGATACTGTTTTACCTGTGATCAGGAATGTAATGAATAATGAGGTTGGGACCATTTACCTACTACACTTTGATGAGCCGCTATCCCATGCGAAGCACTATTTGGGTTGGGCTCGAATCATGGAAGTGCTCAAGGAGAGGGGTATAGGTTTTCAACTATCGAGAACTTGGGAGGGGACTCGACACGATGAGCGTAAATTGAAGAAGGGAAAGAACTCACCAAAGTTATGCCCTCTGTGCCCTTAGAGTACGGAAGGTACGGGTGATGAGTCTTTCCTATTGGGGGCGGTGTTCGGTGGGTTGGGGCTGTCATCGGCTAACACGGTGGGCTTTGATCTACCCATTAAGCTATCCCCGATTTGTCTGCGGTAAGCATTTCAAGAAGGTATGAGGTAATGAACGATTTCGAGTACTATCCTACAAAAGGTGAGAGGAGAGAGTCCAAGGCAAGCAAGCTCCGACGAATGGTCGTGTCAGGAGTAGGCTTGTGTGAGACGGAGCAGCTAATTGGCCGAAAGGCCCAAAAGGTAAAGGAGCAACATGCCAAACAACAAGAAGAATAACAAAGGAACAGAGAAAAAATCTCGGGTTCGATCTAAGGTGGTCGATAAAATAACGACTGATCTGGAGACCGTTATGAAGCCTACCGAAAAGCCTGAGGAGCTCCGAGCAGACAAAATGGCTCCTGATATAGAGACTCTCATTCCTATTGCGAGAGAGTCCGATGAGTCTCGGGTGGTTAGGGCACCTCACCTCAAGGTGGTCGGTCGACGAGATTTTGAGGATATCAAGATTCCGCAATCAGAGTCGAACACACATTTTTACGAGTTAGAGTCGGCGCTGCTGGAATCCAGGGTGTCACTACCTGAGGATGCTCTAACAACCGTCCCTGAGGTAGAGTCCGACGGGATGGCAAATTCTTATCCAAACTGTGATCCTGTAGCAGAGTTTGAACCTTACGATCCGCTGATACTCAATGATCTATTAGAGTATCCCGTAAATTATCCTGCTGATGGAATCAATCTTGTAGTGGTTTTTGATCCAGACCACATTATTCAAGATCAATTTCGAGATATGAATAGACATTATATCGTTACGACCGGGATATCAGAGGAGAATCGACTTGTGAAGGTCATTGAGATGCAGCGAACTCGATTCGCCTCCCTTATCCATAGCGATATGACACTGCAGTTTCTGTACACTTCAAAGTTAACGAATTTTTACGCCTTGGAGCGTCATTTGCAGGCCAAGACTCCTGGAGATCATGTTACCGGTGAGAAGCCTTTCATGAGGGTGGACGACGTGTTATTGATCTTCTTTGTGCCTGTTTAGAGAAGGGAAGGATCGTGCAACTTATTAAGGCTCGAAGTTATCTAACTCAGGCACCAAATAAATTTCCTCTGGAGGAGTTGGACCTACCAACGACGCAAGACTACCTTGATCAGATGATTAGATTCATGCATGAGTGTGGTGGTGTAGGGCTAGCCGCCAACCAGGTGGGGTGGAATGCGACGGTATGTGTGGTGGGGAGTACGCAACCTTTGATCTTGATCAATCCTTCTATCCACCGGCGTATAGGATCGAAGGAGTTTGAGGGTGAGGGGTGCCTTAGCTTGCCAGGTCAGGTCTATACAACTCAGAGATCCAAGCGAATCTGGATGCAGGCTTGGGATCGGCATGGCAAGGTCATTAGGATGAACCGGATCAGCGGCTTCATGGCTCACGTGATTCAGCACGAGGTGGATCACTTGAACGGTATCTTACTTACAGAGAGGAGCAATACCAATGAACATGGGGAAGGATAGTCGCGAGGACATTCATATCTTACATTACTTTGAATCCCAGCTTCGCGAGGCCCGGATTCGTAGGTACTTGGAAACCTACCGACACAAGAATCCTGGATTTGAAGGTGAGGTATTTCATTACCCTATACAGGAGAAGATCCGGTAATGCCAATCTACACCTTCGAGAACATTGAGACCGGGGAGCAGCGAGACTTTAGAATGACTGTTGAAGAATACGTGAAGCTGTTCCTAAATAATCCTTATGAGACGGTCATTATCAAGGCTAACATTTATCGTAGGATATTTTCGCCAGTTAGCTTTATCATGACCACTGGATCGTTGAAGAATGGTAGAATACAGTAAAGGAGTAGTTCATGAGCATGCTTAGAGAACTGATCGTAATGGATGTCAAAGGTCAACGTGTTGAGCTTGACCTGATTACCCGGCAGGTGCTGATAGCCGGGAAGCCTCTCACTAAGCCCGAGACCGTGCACTACAAGACGGCTATCAGCAACAAGCCTGGCACCGAGTGGAACAAGCAGGTGTCCACCCACACTCTCAGTCACGTGCCTACCCACATTCCGTTTGAACCACTGCGACCGTTCTATCAGATGCAAGGAGCTATTCGCAGGTGAGCAGGGTATGGGCACTCGTGATTGACAGCAGGAGCCTACCAGATGATTTCACGGTCTGTCAACGAGTGATGGTAGCACCTCAAGGGGATGGTCTCTTTGAGGTGACTACTACTGAGGGAAGCGCGGTATGGATGTTTGCAGATGATGTCAAGTCACTATTGCGACCACATCGTGTGGTAGGTGGAGGATATGAGAAGGTGATGCATGAGTAGGGTACTGTACTTTGAGATTGATGGCGCGCCAGCTCCTAAGGGGAGCATGCATGGTTTCCCAATCCAGCGAAAAAAGGGGACTGGGAAATCCAAGTGGGGCGCCATAGTTACTCATTCTGATAAGTCTAAGGTCTGGGAAAAGCACATTCGAACTCATCTAAAGGACCTTCGTCCTCTTGTTGGTCCAGTGACCATTGAGCTGTGGTTCTTCTTGCCTCGTCCAAAGTCAGTCACTAGACCCTTTCCCTCGGTGGTACCTGATTTGGACAAACTTGACCGTGCAATTATGGATGGACTCAAGGACATCTGGGAGGACGATTCTAGGGTGGTCACCATCGAGACACATAAGCGATATGCTGATGAGGACTTTCCTGTAGGAGTGATGATTCGAATTCAAGAAAAGGTGGATGACTGGGATCAAGAGCGCCAGCTCCTCCTGAAGTTTAGAGAGCAGTATAGGAGAGACAATGAGTCATTCACCTTTTCCTAAAGTATCAAGTAAGATGGTACTTTAGGGTATTTACGACCTTTGTAGGATGTGGTATAATGAATCTAGGAAATCAGCCTAGATGGAGTTAAATCATGCTTATGATAGTGGTTACGGCAACATCGATAAATGGGATTCCCTTCAGGAGCAGGTTCCGAACTGCCGGGGAGTCCACCAAGACCTTGCAGTTCCTAAGGTCGGCTGGCTACCAAGACATTCACTCTGAGACTCACTACGAGGAGAAAATATGAGCCATAAGGTTATCAATTGCATCCCTGGATTCATGGTCCGCTACGGGGAACTAGTGCTTACTAGCAAGGCAGATGGACCTTGTCAATGCCCAACTCATGCTCCTTGGATGGTGCTTAATAGCACCCCATATTATCTAGCAAAGGTGAGTTTAGATGGGTCGTCTATGCAGATAACAGCAGATATAAGCTCTTATGGTACGGCAAAGAGCTTACGTGACCTTCTACAGTCTGTTGATGAGATGTCTGCGTTCGTAAACAACAGGGTTGTTGATCGGGAGACCTTAACTAAGCTAGCCCAGAAGGTCGTGGATGCAGGGGAAGCCTTTAGATAGGTATACCTGAACAGCGAAATATGGTATAGTAGCCTTGATCATTGAATTCTAGTGATCAGGCTATTATGGTGTACGTGAGGTAAGATCGCACATGACGAATCAAGCAACTAAAATCAAGAAGCAAGGACCCCCAGGACCTCCCCCGAGGCCTGGACTACAGTGGAATCCACAATCTCACCGTTGGGTGAGTCGTCGCACTGCTGGCGCTGCCGCAGAAGAGCAGAGGATGTCCGATCGGGCAAAGCCTCCAGCAGATTTGCATACTGTCAATCCTGCAAAGGTACCTCACGACAAGTTGAGGTTTTACCAGGCGCATGCTCAGAACGTTGAGCGTAGTGCGGGAGATGTAGTTGCGAAATATGGAGCTGATGAGAGTATGCCCAAGGAGGTACGCCAGCAATTAATTAATCATCTTAAACAAGCTGGTACTACTAGGTCCGGGTTTGATCAAGAGCTAGAAAGACGTGGAACTGCTAGCAAAAGTAAAGGTTCACATTCTGTGGTCAAAAGTCTGGTTAAGTTCACTCGTCGGCATGAGGGCCAGGACGTCTTGACTGGTTTAGCCAACATACTCAAAGGCAATGCCGACGCGGTACCTATTGAGCAGTTAAAGGGGGATATCGCGCGGAAGGGGCACATCATTAAACGGTTGATTGCCTTGGACGTGGAGTCTCGTAGGTTATTTTTCTCTGATCCCACCAACAATTTCCTCTATGCGGAGTACGCGGGAGCTGAAGAAGGTTTCGGTATCGTGAAGATTGGCTTTCAAAAGGAGATAGCAAAAGAATACGATGTGACCGACTTTGAGCACTCCGGGGAGCCTGATACCGTGGTAACCGAGAATGAGGAGATCTCCGTTGAGGATATGGGATACGATAAGCCTGGTATGATTCCTGGTGGCACTCCGGCATCGCAGCCTGTGACTGGAGCTGATCAACGAGAAGGGAAGCATAAGACTGAGGAGTACGACGTCAACGAGCAACAAGTAGTTGACAAGGCTCGACGGCTGATCAAAAATGTGGGGAGTCTGCTGAGTCCAGAGGCTAGGTAAATGCTCAGTAAACGTGAAACAGACTATCAGTTGGTGCCACCTGTTAAGAGTGAATTTTGCAGGAGGTGCAAGTTTTATCAGGCGGCTACCAGTACCTGCGCGATCGTAGAAGGCTCTATTGCCCCCGGAGCGTGGTGTAGTCGATTTAAGAAGGGTAATCCTACCCAACCGGGGATTTTTGAGCCAGAGGAGGGAGATCATCGCACCTTGTCAGAGATACATGAAGGCACTATTCAGCCGATGGAAGTAATACAGGATCTTGTGGAGCTACTTTCTCGGTTGGTGTCAAAGCCTGAGAATGAGGACGAGGATATAGCTAAGACGCCGGCCAATCCTATCGACTATCATGGCGAGGGTCAAGGACAGCAGCCGCATAACAGTTTGTTCGCATCTTTGAAAAAAATGAGTGAGGATTGAGATGATGACAGAAAAGTGCGTTACTATGCAGCTGCACTGGATAATTATCCAGTCGAAGGTTACAAAGCCTACGAAGGTGGAGTGCGTGGAGCACGGCTGGCACCTGGTTAAGCCTAGAGAGCGGGGTCAAGGATCAAGATGATAACTCAGTGCATTCTTAAACGTCCTTTTGGCATGGTAATAGTAAAGCCTACTCCAGTGAAGTGTCTCGAGCATGGGGTGCATGTGCTACGGCCTCCTTTCATCTACCGCATTAGTTAACCTGAAGTTAACGATAGTATAACCTAGACTATATTTACTTTTCCCTTCCAGTATGGTATGATAGACGTATCAAACATAATGTGGAGGGATTTTAGTTGTGAGATTATACACTATCTATAACAATCGGACAGGGCGCGTATCAGAGATTTGGGCAGACAGCTTTGGTGAGGCATTGTTCATTAGAGGATGGTACGTAGAGTTTACGACTCTCTTGAACGTTAAGAAGCTCACTGGAACCGACGATGGCTACCTTCAACAGCAGACGTACCCTGTGTCAGTAGGGGTATAATAGATATAAGGAGGTCATCATAATGAAATGTATTATGGAAGATTGCACAACTGACGTTGAATCGAGCATACGAATACTTTTGGGAATGTCTTGGTGTGGTTCACATTTTTTGAAAGGTCAGCATATTTTAGCCCGTTGTTCGGATCCTGAGAAGGTTTCAGGTTACGAGCTATGGCAGGTGCTAAAAGGGCAAGAAAAGATGTTCACTAGCCCAGAAATTTCAGATTTACCTACCACAAGCCGCTCAGTTCAGCGTCGAGTAGATGCGCAAAGGAGAAATGATGAATCAACTTAAACTCTTGATTTGTGGTGACCGGGAGTGGAATGTCCTCCATAAGATTACAGACGTAATCGAGTCTTACTCTCCCGACCTGATTATTCACGGAGCCGCCAAAGGGGCTGACTTGCTAGCAGAGGCAGCGGCTAAGGTACTTGAGATTGACTACATCGGAGTGCCCGCTAAGTGGCACACTGGGACTGGTCCTCGTAAAGCCCAAGGACATATCAGAAACAACCGAATGTTTAAGCTTTACGAGCCTGACGTGGTGATCGGCTTTCACGAGAATATCGAGGCGAGCAAAGGCACGAAGTACATGTTAAACATATCCGTAAAGGCAGGTAAGCCAACGTTCCTGCATGACGGGGAAGGCCTGACCAGAATCACTGAGGTTATCAAATAAGGAGCGCGTTTAATGCTAGAGTTTAAGGTTGGCCCATTGATGGCTACAGTTAATCCACAAAACGGCACAGGTTATCTGACCACCACTGCGCGGGGTGGACTAGCCCTTACGGGGTTTAGCATCCGAGAAGGTGTGGTTGAATTTGATACTTTGACTTGGATGCCTATGGAAGAGTGTCGAAAGATCAAAGCACTAATTGAGCAAGAATATCAAGAGCCGGCGTCTTAATGGATATTAGACAGACAATAGCCTTGGCCCGTCGACTGGCTGATGAGGATCCTGATCTAGCTATCTACACACTCAGGGATTGTAAAGAGACCGAGGCGGCGGATATGGCAGAGTTAGCACGCTGCTATTCGGACCCTGATTACTCGGGCTGGACCCCTGTAGAAGAGGCGGTGTACATCATCGATAAAATTGAAGCCTACGTAAACGCAAATGAAGGAGACTTAGATGGCGGGAATAACGATTAAGCTGGGAGTTGAGGATGTGATGAGCCTGCTGGGTGATGACCCGGAGGCCAATTTGGAAGTTCGAAGCAACGTCGTCCAGCAGTTCACCTCTAGGTATCTGAAGGACCTCGTTACCACCGAAGCTATGCAGAA